>ENA-OQHR01001306-OQHR01001306.1-human-gut-metagenome-genome-assembly--contig:-NODE-1306-length-12787-cov-3.386546_pt1 | contig 12787 bp, 8 predicted proteins | sample MGYA00242566_ERZ504725 | MGnify/ENA primary metagenome ERZ504725 (study PRJEB26092, sample SAMD00036217) | human gut metagenome | host: Homo sapiens | study: EMG produced TPA metagenomics assembly of... | reverse complement strand
ATTAGAAAGCAGTTTGTCATTAATAAATTTCAGATCTTCCTTTTCTTCCTTTCCTGGATTCCATTTTCCAATCTGAATTTTATCTATACACTTACTAATTCTGTCAAGGACTCCCTGATAAACTGTAAATGGTCCAAAATACTGTACACAGGCTTTAAAGTACATGTCTGTCCAGTCAGCATTCAATGCGAAATCCATATCAATCCATAATCCTTGTCCGTCTTGCGTAATGCCAAAGTCTGAATCTTCTTTTGCATCTGCTGCTTCTAACATATATCTGAAACCTACGATTCCTGCATTCTTCAGGAAATCCCCCAATGTAATTACATATTTATCCAAGAAATCACCGCCAGCCGAACGGATCCACGGAATAAATGTCTCAATAAGTCCGGTTCCATTTCCATCTTCGCTTAATCCGAGCGCAAAACCAAGGGAAGTATCCGTAGATGCTTTCGAACTCTGTGCAAGCAGATCATCCCATGACTGTGGAGCACTGTCATAAAGATCGCTTCTGTACCACATTGCAGTTACACGGCTTTCCCATGGAAGGGAATAAATTTCCCCATCACTCTGGGTGAGTTTATCTGAGGTATAAATATAATCTCCCATCTCGGTAATAAAATCTTTCGCATAATCCGTCATTGGCTGAACTGTTCCGGCATCTATATGCTGTTTCAGCTGATCAGAGAAACAGTTAATGATATCCGGGCCTTTTCCTGCTGCCGCTGCCTGGATTGCCTGGGATTCAAATACACTGTAGTTGAAACTTTCTACCGTAACTGTATTTCCATATTGGTTGGTCTCATTATATTCTTTTACAATATTAGACAGCACCACACTTCTCGGATCTTCGGTAGATTTTGGATCCAGAAAGATCCAGAAAGTCATATCCTTTCCGCCTTTATCCGTGTCAGAATCTTTTGAGTCTGTATTCTCTGCAACCTCTGTAGTTTCCGAAGTATCCGATGCCTGTTCTTTTGCAGAATCCCCCGAACCGCAGCCAACCAGTGACATAGTCATAGCCCTAGAAAGTGCAATACCCAAACCTTTTTTTAATGTTTTTGCCTTCATAAATCTCTTCTCCTTTTCTTGTCGCATTATCCCTTGACTGCTCCTGCCGCCATTCCTTCCACAAATCTTTTCTGCATACAGATGAACAGAATAATGATCGGAATAATTGAAATCATAACTGCTGCCATCAGAAGTCCCCATTTAATACCATACTGCGTAATATACTGATAAAGGCCTACTGAAATCATTTTCTTCTCGCTTGCTGTAATAAAGGAACTTGATACAAGATAATCATTCCATACATACACTGCCGAAAGAAGTGCTGCTGATACAATACCCGGCTGGGAAATCGGAAGGATCAGTTTATAAAAAGCTTTTGATTTCGAACAGCCATCAATGATTCCTGCTTCTACAATTTCCATAGGAAGTTTCCGGAAAAAACCTTCCATGATCCATGTAAGGATCGGCGTCCTCCATGCAGTATAGATCAGTACCAGAAGAATCCTTGTATTATACAGATTCAGTTTTACACTGAGCATGTACAGTGGTACAAGAAGTGCAACTGGCGGTACCATACTGGTCATCAATATAAAGAAGGAAATTCCTTTTCTGAATCGGATGTTAAAGAATGTAAGCGCGTATGCCGCATGAGCTGCTACAAATGTTGCCATCACGATACTGATCAGTGTTATAAGCAGACTGTTTTTCATATAGAGCATAAAGTCAGATTTCGTAACTACATCAATAAAGTTATTCCATGTAATTTCTTTTGGTATGATCTCCGGTGGAAACATTGTCACTGCACTGTCCGTTTTCAGTGCAGTGGACAGCCCCCACAGAACCGGAAACAATGAAACGATCGCTGCTGCGATAAGGGCAATAACCGTCAGAAAATCCAGCCCCGGCGTTTTACCAAGAGAACTTTTTCTTTTTCCCATTGTTTCGCCTCCTAATTGTCGTTGGTTTTCAGGATTCTTACATAAAACAGACTAAATACAATATTCAGAAGGAAGATAATAATACTGTACGCTGCTGCTATGTCCATATGCCAATAGTCAAATCCATTCTGATAAGCTGCCAGACTCAGTGTCTGTGTCGCATTAAACGGTCCGCCTGCTGTCAGTACGTAGATTAAAGTTACCATATTGAAATATTCAATACTCTGCATAACAAGTGCAGTGACCATGGTCGGACGGATCATCGGGAGAGTCAGTTTCCAGTAGATCATTTTTCTTGAAGCACCATCTACCTGCGCCGCCTCGATCAACTCCGGCGAAATCGTCTGCAGTGCTGCTATCGTCAGAATAATTACGACCGGAACCGTATTCCATACGTTTACAATAACTACCAGGATTTTTGCAATGATTGCTGAACTGAAAAGATCCATTTTTTTACCTGTCAGCTGATAAGCCCAGGAGGTGATCAGTCCATAGTTTCCATTAAGAAGCCATTTCCACAGGAGCGCAGTAACTGTCTGCGATAATGTCCAAGGAATGATGATCATAGTACGGAAAATTGTCATTCCTCTAATCTTTCGGTTCAGAAGAGTTCCGACTCCGATACCGATCGGCATCGCCAGCAGCAGGGATAAAACTACATAAACAATTGAATTGATTATATTTTTCAGTCCATCTGACTCAACCATAACAGATATATAATTTTTCAATCCTACAAATTCCCCAACCATTGCATACTGCGTTTTGTGAAAACTGGTATATACAGCTTCAAAAATCGGAATAACAGTAAAGCAGCATATCAACAGTAACGCCGGTGCAAGAAAAAGAATTGCTCTTCCGGTATCACCTTTCTTTTTTCTCATTTTTTCCATTGTGTTACTCCCTTTTCGCTGAAAGTTTCAGTTTTTAATCCTCATATTCCTTCAAAATTTCTGGAAGAGTGATCAGATTGCCTTCATGTTCTTTGATGTATTCCTGTGCGATCTTTCTTGCTCTCGCTTTTTCTGCTTTTGCCTTTTCTTCATCTCTGTAAACAGAAGCGCCAAGGCGAATCAGTTCTTCCTGAATTTCTTTTACTTCCTGCTCTCTTGGCTGGACATGGTTCTTTGCACACACAGCTGCTGCAACACCGGAAGCCTGTCCGATTCCCATGATACCGCCCTGTGTTCTGTAAGATCCATGAGCCTCACTTGTTCCGGAAATGCACCGGCCGGAAAGGATCAGTCCATCAATATGTTTTGGGATCAGACATCTGTACGGAATATCATAAGTGTCTTTCGGAACTTTCCACACACCACCGTTTCCATATCCTTCTTTTCCATCCGGATTGTGAAGGTCGATCGGAAAATATCCTCTTGAAACTACATCCTCGAATTTTCTTCCTTCGTAGACATCCATGCCGGTAAGTGTATGCATGCCTTCGATATGTCTTGTTTCACGAACGCCGATCTCAGCATTGGTAACGCTTACAAATGCATTTTCAAATCCCGGAACATACTTAATCATAAATTCTGATACAGAATTGATCTGCCTTCTTCCGTCAATCTCGCTTTCTGTTCTCTTTACGACATCCGTAGCATCCAGTCCGCAGATTCTGGTCGCATTAAAATGCATGGTGTTTGGATGAATACCATTCAGTACGATCACGGAGTCTCGTCCAAATTCCAGGTCACCTGCCTCGACTGCTTTTTTTACCAGCTTCTTAAATCCCTGTCCAACAAAATAATGCTGTTTCAGTCGATCATCAAACTCTCTCATTGGAACGATATCTGATAAAAATTCAAAATCTTCCTGATTCTCCTGAATGTAGCGGAATACTTTTTCTGTATCTACATTTGCCATCTCAAACATTGCGGAAGAAGGACTAAATTTGTGTTCCACCGGATCACCGATGCAGTAATTTTCTCCACACCTTACAGCAATGTCCCCATCACCGGTCGCATCTACGATAACGTGAGCAGAAAAGTGAAGTCTGTCTCCGCCTTTTGAAACGGTTGTGAGTCCAGTCAGTTTAAAGTTATCGCAGTCTACAGAATCGATCATGGAATGATACAGAATATCTACGCCAAATTCTTTCAGCATTTCAACCGCTACATATTTATACTTTTCCCTGTCATAGAATCCAAGAGAATCTCCACTTCCATAAGGATCTAGCGTTTTCATATGCCCGGTACTTCCGGCTTCTTTTACCATACGATCCATAAAATCCTGTGGAATACCATTGATCACCTGTTCATCTTTATAATGAAACGGAGAAATCGGGCCAAGGACACTGGCTGTTGCCGCTCCACCTAAGAATCCGTTCTTTTCAATAAGAAGTGTATCTGCGCCTAATTTTCCGGAAGCCATTGCTGCCATGATTCCCGCCGGTCCGCCGCCTACAACAATAACATCATAAATCTGTTTCATCTTTATCTCTCCTTCTTATTTTGAAATAAATTCCATTGCTCTGTCTGAAAGTTCTTTTATCTGTCGTAACTCTGACAACTCTGTTTCACTGATATAGTCTGCTGTATTTTTTCTGGTCCGTGCTTTGATGGAAAATCCGATTTCTTTCGCAAGATATGTTTTTGCACTTAACGGATAGTTTTTCAGTTCTATGAAAGAACACGGTGTAAGTATATCCTGTAAATATTCTGCCTTCTCAGGTTCCTTTTCCCAGTTCTCCAGCAGCCATGCATACAGTGCCGGGTGGAAGTTCGCCATAACTCCGCTGTAGCCAGCCGCACCATACTTCATACTTTCCAGAAGTGTGGAAGTATTGGCATTGTATAATTTCATATTGCTGCCTTTCATGATCTCAAGTTTTTTCCTGATTCCCTCGATATCACAACATGTGTCTTTTAGGAAATAAAACCTTCCACTGTCCGCACAAAATTCTACAACTTTTGGAGAAAGAATTCTTTTGTACGGATATGGGCATTCATAAAATCCAAGCGGAAGATTTTCTGGAAGTTCACTCATGATATTCTTTAATCTTTCGATCAGAACTTCGTCAGATTCATTTGCCGCTGCCAGACGGTTGGATAAAAGGATTACTGCATCTGCGCCTGCTTCGGCAATTCCGTTTAACTCCTGGATCTGGTCATGCAGGGAATAGGAAACATGACCTGATGAAATAACGGGAACTCTTCCATTTGCTGCTTTTTTGATGAAACGAGTGAGTTCTTCTCTTTCTTCCATAGAAAGATAAAACATTTCACTTGACTGGCACACCGCAAATAATCCAGAGGATCCTTCCTTTATGTACCAGTTTATAAGCTCTTCCAGAGCTGGATAATCTACATCGCCGTTTTGCTGTAAGGGAGTCAGCATAACCGGCCACATGCCATTTGGAAATTTTTTCTCCATCTTGCTCTCCTTGTTCTTTATTATTGAACTCTGTTCTCATAGGTGATCTTTAAAAAATCTCGATCGCTCGAGCTCTTCGTTCTTTATTATTGAACATCGTTCTTTATATTTATATATTATCATATTCATCCTTCTAACACAATAGACTATATCAACTAATATTTGAGTGTTTTTTTGTATATTATCTCCAATATTTAAATGAGCTGCTGAAAGTTATCACACTTAGCAGCAGCTCATTTGCATTATCTTCTTTTATCAGCCTCCGAGTTCTACCATACGGTGAATGCAGCGTCCGGCGCCTTCCATAACATTTTCCGGAAGTTCGATCACTTCTCCGCCGGTTCCCTTCAGGCAATTGTAAATATCCATCAGTGTTGTGATCTTCATGTTCATACAGGTCAGCATGACAGACAGCGGATAAAACTGTTTGTCCGGACATGCAAACTGGAGATGTTCCACAATACTGTTCTCTGTTCCGATGATAAATTCTTTATTCGGAGATTTCTTTGCATATTCCATGATTCCAGTTGTAGAACCAACATAATCAGCAAGTTCTACGACTTCCTGACGGCATTCCGGATGAACCAGAAGCAATGCATCCGGATGTGCTTTCTTTGCTTTTTCTACATCTTTGGTGCTGACGATAATATGTCTTGGACATCCACCTTTGTAGAAGGCAAACTCTTTTTCCGGAAGTTTCTCTGCAACAAAACGTCCCAGGTTCGGATCCGGGATAAACAGAATCTTGTCATTATTCAGTTTACTGCAGATCTGTACTGCAGAAGAAGATGTCACGCAGACATCACACTCTGTCTTTAGTTCAGAAGTCGTATTGATATAAGCAACTACCGCATATCCCGGATGCTCTGCTTTTAACTTACGCAGGCTCTCCAGATCCAGCTGTTCTGCCATTGGACATCCGGCTGTCGGATTGGCAAGCCACACTTTCTTCTCCGGGCTTAAAACCTTACAGGTCTCTGCCATAAAACGAACGCCACACATGATAACACCTTTACAGTTACTCTTGGATGCCTGCACACTCAGTCCATAAGAATCGCCCATGTAATCTGCTACTTCCAGAATTTCCTGTCCCTGGTAAGCATGTGCCAGAATACATACATCCTGTTCTTTTTTCATTCGCAGGATCTCCTGCTGAATTTCCTGTACTGTCATAATTTAATATTTCCCTTTCCTGTGCTCTGTTCCCATGGCTGAAGCGGAGCCAGAAAACCGGCTTTCTTCAGCTGTTCTTCAATCAGATCCAACCGTTCTTCACTTGCGGCTTCCACCAGATGATAATGATATCCGGAAGTTGCATTACTTAAAACAGTGGAACGACTGTTCTGCAATGCCTGCACAAACTCACTCACATCCTGCCTGGAACGAATATCCATCTCCGCGCTGACACGCCCATAAACTCTGTGACTGATGCTGATATTTTTGACATGTCCACCACAGTCTACGATCAGATTCAGTTCTTCGGCTGCCTTATCCTGGCTGTGACGAACTTTAAATTCTCGACTGCAACTGCTGTCCTGTTGAAGCACATATCCTTTTGTTGTTGACAATATTCCTGGCATAGAAGCCCTTATCACCGCCAGATCCTGCACGATCACCTGACGGCTGACACCAAATTTTCCCGCAAGCTCTCTTGCTGCCACCGGAGCATCTGCATTATGAAGGATCTTTAAAATTTCTCCGCGTCTTTCTGCAGTGTTCATAAGGTCTCCTCCTCTCACACCGCATGAAGATTTTTCATGGAAATGTCAAGGATTGGTGCAGAGTGAGTCAAAGCTCCGCTTGAAACAAAATCAACACCGATTTCACGGATCTTCTGAATATTTTCTTTTGTGATATTACCAGAGCATTCGGTCTGTGCTCTGCCATCGATCAGCTCAACTGCCTGTTTCATCACTTCCGGTGTCATATTATCCAGCATGATGATATCCGCACCCGCTTCTACAGCTTCTTTTACCTGCTCCAGTGTTTCTACTTCAATCTCAATCTTTCGGACAAACGGTGCATACGCTTTTGCCATCTGTATCGCTTTGGTTACGCTTCCGGCTGCCCCGATGTGGTTATCTTTCAGTAAAACTCCATCTGAAAGATTATATCTGTGATTACATCCACCCCCAACTCTTACTGCATATTTTTCAAATACTCGGCAGTTCGGGGTTGTCTTACGGGTATCCAGTAAAGTTACTTTGCTGCCTTCCAGAAGTTTCGCAACCTGTCTGGTATATGTGGCAATTCCACTCATTCTCTGCAGATAATTCAGTGCTACACGTTCTCCGGAAAGAAGGACTCGAATGTCACCTGTTACAGTTGCCATCAACTCACCTTTTTTTACTTCATCTCCATCTTTGCAGTGAAAATCAATCTCTGTTTTTTCATCCAGGATTGTAAATACTCTCGCATAAATATCAAGTCCGGCAATTACACCATCTTCTTTTGCGATAAGCTCTACGGTTCCTTTTGTTGCTGTCGGCATAACCGCATTTGTAGAAACATCCTCGCTTGTAATATCTTCCTGCAACGCCATACGGATCAGCTGATCAGCCTGCATTTTCATTGTAATTTCATTCATGACTCTTCTTCATCCTTTCAATTTCATTTAAAACCATTTCATGATAAACAGTCAGAACTGCGTCTCTGTCCTCATATGGTTTCAGATCTATGCTACCCGGTCTGCACGGATCTGGTTTTCTTCCAAATATGATATCATCTGCAGCGCGTCTTGCAAAGACCAGAGATTCAAGAAGTGAGTTGCTTGCAAGACGGTTTTTGCCGTGCACACCATTACAGCTTGTCTCACCGCAGGCATACAGCCCCTTCATGGAAGTACGGCTTCCAAGGTCAACCTTGATTCCACCCATGAAATAGTGCTGTGCCGGAACGACCGGAATCGGCTCTTTGCGCGGATCAAAACCTTCTTCTACACATCTGTGGAAAATATTTGGAAAATGTTTCATGATGGTTTCTTCTCCCAGTGGACGCATATCTTCCCACACGAAATCAGTACCGTCTTTTTCCATCTGTGCAAAGATTGCCTGGCTGAGCAGATCTCGCGGCTGCAATTCATTTGTAAAACGCTGTCCGTTTTTATCATACAAAAGTGCACCTTCTCCTCTGACAGATTCAGAAATCAGGAAACGGCGTCCTGGTTTATGAGAATAAAGAGTAGTCGGATGAATCTGTATATAATCCAGATGTTCGAGTACCACCTGATGTTTCATGGCGATTCCAAGTCCATCGCCTGCAATATGCGGGAAGTTGGTGGAGTTTTTGTAAAGACCTCCGAGACCACCACATGCCAGAACAACGTATGGTGCTCTGACCGGATATACTTCATTCTTCTCATCCATGACGATTCCCCCGCCACAGACGTTGTCTTTGGAAATGATATCGACCATGGTCATATATTCGCAGATTTCAATATTGTCTCTTGTCAGTGCCTGATTCAGAAGAGTCTGTGTGATCTGTTTACCGGTAATATCTTCATAGAAAAGGATTCTCGGCTGAGAATGTGCTCCTTCTCTGGTGAAATCCAATTCTCCCGTCTCTGTTCGTTCAAATGTAACATTTCTCTGTAAAAGATCTCGAATAATACTGTTAGAGCTACGGATCATCAGCTCGACTGCTTTTGCGTCATTTTCGTAATGGCCCGCGCGCATGGTATCTTCAAAGTAATCATTATAATCTTCTTCTCCTCTGAGCATGCAGATACCGCCCTGTGCCAGAAAGGAGTCGGACTGATCCGCCTGCTGTTTGGTCAGCATCAGTACTTTCATTCTGGAAGGCAGATTCAGTGCACAGTAGAGACCTGCGGCTCCTGTTCCTACGATAATGACATCGTAATTTTCTTTCATTTTTGTTTCCTCGTACCGGTTGATGCCGGATTTTCTGTTGGGTTTTGTATTTTTATGTTTTCTGATTTGTGATTATACTACCCGACATGTTAGGTGTCAAGACACCTATGTATATTGGTGTAAAGAAATTCGCCGCCCTGTCCGTGCCCGCGCCCTTCCCGGGGAGAGAAACTAAATAAAAGCGAAAACAGATGGATAAATATAGTACCCGGAAACATCTGCAATCGTTCGTCGTTGTACTTGAATATGTTCGGGCTGTGTTGGCAAAATCGGAAGCTCTGTCTGAGCGTAGCGAGTTTGCTGACGATTTTGACGTTCTTAACAGCCAGGTTATATTCTAGTACAACCGGACGATGAAGCCGTTTCCGGGTACTATATTTACTCACATCTGTTACACTTTTATCTTTTTCTCTCAGTACTATATTTCACTATCAACAGTTCCACACTCAACACATCCTGCAGTCTTCCGGTCTTCACTGCCTCCTCCGCATCAACAAAATCCTCTTCTGCCTGTTCAAGCTCCTCAACACTGTAAGCTCTCGCACAGGCCAGTATATTTCTTGCCACAAAAGACGGTACGCCAAGTCTGGTTGCAATTTCGTTCTGAGATGACCCTTCCCCTGCCATTTTCTTTGCAAGGCACATCTGCCGGAACTGCTTCGACAGCAGGAACAGTATCCTCATCGGCGGCTCACGCAGCGTCAGAAGATCATTATACAGATCCAGTGCTCTCCTCTGATTTCGCTCCGTAACTGCACGAACCATATCGAAGATCTTATTCTCTGTCCGTGTTGTACAGATTTCCTCAATATCTTCTCTCGTTACAATATCCTGTCCCATGGTATATGTGATCAGCTTCTCCAGTTCCATACGGATATTTCCCATATCCGTACCGGTTTTTGTCAGAAAAAGTTCCATATCTCTGGTCGTGATCTTGCGACCTTCTCTCGCCAGAATACCTGCCGCCCAGCGCATCAGCGTCTTTTCATCCTGCTTTGCAAACTCTACAATGCGGCCGCAGTTTTTCACCGCCTTATACATACGGCTTCGTTTATCTACCTCTTCTTCAACAAAAACCAGCCTCAGGTAATCCGGCAGTGTCTTCATATAATCTGCAAGTTCATCACATTTATTCTTAAAAAATCCGGAGTTTTCCACAAGGACCACACGATGATCTGCAAAGAAAGGCATTGTCTCACAGAGGTCGATCATTTCACGCACCTCAATTCCTTTTCCTTCATATTTGGTAAAATTCATCGTATCATCATCCGGATTTAATGCATGAATCAGCTTTTCTTTGTACTGAATCTTCAGATACGCCTCCTCACCAAACAGAAGATATGCATTTTTGAATTTTCCTGTTTTAATGTCTTCCTGTAAATTTTTCACTTCCTGCGAAACCTCCTGAAAAATACCGTTTTCTGACGGAATGCCATCCACAGACAGCATTAATTATTCATTATCTGTTTAGTATAGACGATTTTGATTTTTTTCTCAATACCGTATCTCTGCTCACGGATGCACAAACGTATCCACCCATACCTCCTTACCATCGGTCTCTGCTGTCACAGCCCCTTCTTTCATTGTGTACCAAATCTTTGCCCCGGAATCTTCCAACCGTTCTATTGTCTCGCCAGACGGATGTCCATATGTATTTGTTGCAGAGCAGGAGACCACCGCAAGTTCCGGTCTCACCACATCCAGAAATTCCTGACAGGTGGAATATCTGGAGCCATGATGTCCCACTTTCAGAAAATCTACATCTTCCAGCTCCGGCAGAAGTTTTTTCTCCGTCTCTGTCCCGATATCACCGGTAAACAGCCCTTCAAAACCGCCATATATCAGTTCCACGACCATACCGTCTTCATTCGCATCTGTTCCTGCAGTCCCTCTATCCGGTGAAAGGAATCGAAGAGAAGCTTTTCCAAGCGCAATTTGTTCCCCTTTTCTTCCCTTCTGTACATTCACGCCTGCTGCCTGCGCTTTATCCACCAATTGCTGATATGCATCGTCCGGTTGTGTCCATTCCGGTAAGATCAGGTTCTTCACCCTGACAGAAGTAAGATGTGTCCTCATATAATCAAACAGTTCCAGCACACCACTGATATGGTCATTATCCGTATGTGAGATCAAAATAGCATCAATCACCCCAATCCCCCGATTTTTAAGGAATGGCAGAATCTGATAGCGTGCAATATTCTTCTTGTTACTGCTGCCGCCATCGATCAGGAAATTCTGCCCCTGTGGAAGCTGAATAGAAATACAGTCTCCCTGTCCGATATCAAGACAGGTGATCTGCAGATTTCCAGACGGATGATAAATGAGGATTCCCAGTCCAAGTATCAGCATGATTCCTGATATACCTGACAGTAACTGATATTTTCTCAGCCATCCTTTTCCTTCCCCATGATTCTTTCTTTCCTGCATGAATGCATGATTTCCCGCCCTTTTTCCAGTTGCGCCATTCCATGTGACAGTTCCCCGACTCATTCCCAAAATTCCAACTCTCAAAAACAGTAATACATAATATCCGGCACATTGCCACAGCTCCGGACTTCCTGCGATCCATGTACAGAACGGAATTCCTGCTGCCAGTTCGCAGAGTTTCTCATACAGAAAAAGCAGCACTCTTCCAGGCAGCACCACATAAACTGCAGCACTGACCGATGCTATTCCAACCGCAACTGCTGCAATTCCACTGACCAGTACTACACTGACTGTCGGCAGCACCAGCAGATTCAGAAAAAATCCGGCCAGCGAAATCTCTCCATAGATTCGCAGCATGATCGGAAAAGTCGTCATCTGCACAGCTATTGAGGATACCAGTGTTTTCATAACAGACACCGCCAGACGATTCTCCCTTCTAATGCATCCCGCCAATACCGGTGCCACTACACCAAGTCCGGCAACAGCCCCAAAAGACAGCCAGAATCCACTGTTGTACAGATTTGCAGGTGCATCCAGAAGTAAAAGGACCGCCGACACTGCCAGCGCCGTCAGCAGATCATAGGTTCTTCCTGCGATTCTTGCACCAACCGCCAACAGAAACATGCCTACCGCCCGCATGGCAGAAACACTTTCCCCGGTGAGGATTCCATATTGCAGAAGAACACTGAGCACCACCATCCCGGCAGACACATTTCCAAATCCGGCTCTTTTCAGCAGATCAAAAAATCCAATCCCCAGTACACTGATGTGAAGTCCGGAAATCGCCAGTATATGAATGATCCCCGCCATCTGGTAACGAATCTTAACTTCATCTTCTAGGTTATCTTTCTCACCAAGCAGCATTGCTTCAAAAATACCGGCATCTTCCTTTGCCGCAATATCCAGCGTCTGCATTATCTTACTTTTCAGATTCTGCATAAACTGACCATATCTGGAATATTTGCTGCTCCATGCCAGAACCACACCGTTTTTCATAAAATAGTAGATTTTCTGACAGGCGTAGAATTGCCTGGAATCAAATTCTCCAGGATTTCGTGGCTCAGGAATTTCTTCCAGTTTTCCCGAAATCTTAACAATGGTTCCAATCGGGAACTCTTTATTCGATTTTAAAAATACTCTTAAATTTTTTATGGGAATTTGTTCTGATCCGAC
>ENA-OQHR01001288-OQHR01001288.1-human-gut-metagenome-genome-assembly--contig:-NODE-1288-length-12938-cov-8.514968_pt1 | contig 12938 bp, 9 predicted proteins | sample MGYA00242566_ERZ504725 | MGnify/ENA primary metagenome ERZ504725 (study PRJEB26092, sample SAMD00036217) | human gut metagenome | host: Homo sapiens | study: EMG produced TPA metagenomics assembly of... | reverse complement strand
CAATAGGTGGAGACTTAAATATCAAACTTCTTAAACGGATGCGTAAGCATCCTAGAAGCCTTGACTTCAAATACGGAATATTAAGTCGAGGTAGTTCACTATTGATTCCAACAATATAGACTCACTTTTAATGACACGCTATATCAATGGAAAGATGCGTAAGCATCAACTTGTCAAAGGACCAAAGAAACGTACACAAGATACAAGAAAGAGATTTTTAAAAACAATAGAGGGGATTATATCAAATGAAATATAAGTTAATTGCATTAGATTTAGATGGTACATTAAAGAATTCAGAAAATAAAATTACTGATGAAACACGTGAGACACTTATTAAAGCACAGCAGTTAGGTGCAACAATTGTACTTGCATCAGGTAGACCAACACCTGGTTTAAGACATGAAGCAGCTGCACTTGAATTAGAAAAGTATGAAGGTTACTTATTATCATTCAATGGTGCTAAGGTCATGGATGCGAAAACAAGACAGACTATGTTTGAACAGCGTTTGACTATTGAACAGGCTAAAAAAGCATATGATGAAGCAAAGAAACATAATCTTGCGATTATGACATATTATGATGATGCTGTTTATACTGAAGATGTAGATGATCAGTATGTGAATATTGAAGGACATATCAACGATATCGAAATTAAAAAGGCTGAATCTTTTAAATCAATTTTAAGAGATCCTATTAATAAAGTATTATGTACAGGTGATCCTGAACATGTGGCTTCTGTATTAGAGGACTATAAGAGTGCATTCCCAGGTTTAAGTATTTATCGTTCTGCACCATTCTTTATTGAAGTTATGGCACCAAATATCGATAAAGCAGCTTCTTTAGATAAGCTAGTAAAGATGCTTCATCTTACAAAAGAAGAAGTGATTGCCTTTGGTGATGGATTCAATGACTTATCACTCATTGAATATGCAGGCTGTGGTGTCGCTATGGCCAATGCAGTAGATGAAGTCAAAGAAAGAGCTGATGTTGTCACTTTATCAAATGATGAAGATGGTATTGCTTATATGTTGAAGAAACTAGAGGAGGAACTAAGAGATGAATCAAATGCCTAAAGATCCAGTGATGTTACTTAGCTGGTTAAATATGAAACTCAGAGACCAATATGAAGATCTTGCAGACTTATGTTATGATTACCATATTCCTATGCAGGACATCGTAGATAAGATGGAAGCTATTGGTTACCATTACACATACAAATCAAATCAGTTCAAATAAGAGTGTATAACCACTCTTATTATTTTGCCTAAAATTTGTTTTATTTAGAACCAAAATAACGCGATAACGTTAAAAATATAAATATATGGAGGAAAATGAAAAAATGTTAGAGCTAAAAGATTTTGAAGAAGCAAAAAAGAGAGTAGACGAAGTGATCATTCCAACACCTTTGATCTATAGTCTAGCATTCTCCAAAGAGTGTAGAAATATGGTTTATATAAAACCAGAAAACTTACAGAGAACTGGCGCATTTAAAATTAGAGGTGCTTATAATAAGATCATGAAGATGGATGATGAATCTAAGTCTAGAGGACTTATTGCCTCAAGTGCCGGAAACCATGCCCAGGGTGTGGCTTATGCCGCCCAGCAGTTAGGTGTTAAGGCTACAATTGTTATGCCTGCCCATACTCCACTTATTAAAGTGGATGCTACTAAAGCATTAGGTGCAGATGTTGTACTTCATGGTGAAGTGTATGATGATGCTTATAAGAAGGCAGTAGAATTACAGAAGGAACATGGCTATACATTTGTACATCCATTTGATGATGAAGATGTCATTGAAGGTCAGGGAACCATTGCCTTAGAAATCCTCAAAGAATTACCAGATACAGATATTATTCTTGTGCCAGTTGGTGGTGGAGGATTGATTTCAGGTATTGCTTGTGCCGCTAAGAAAATCAATCCTACAGTAAAAATCATCGGTGTAGAACCAGAAGGAGCCGCAAGTGCTCTTGCTGCCATTAATGAAGATCGTATCGTTTCATTAAATGAAGCAGTGACTATTGCGGATGGTACTGCAGTTAAGACAATTGGTGAAAAGCCTTTTGAATATATTAAACAATATGTAGATGGTATCATCACAGTCAGTGATTATGAATTAATGGCTGCATTCTTAGTGCTAGTAGAAAAACATAAGCTTGTAGCTGAAAACTCAGGTATTCTTTCGCTTGCTGCATTAAAGAAACTCAATGAAAAGAATAAGAAGGTTGTCTCACTCATTTCTGGTGGTAATATTGATGTGCTTTCTATCTCTTCTATGATTAATAAGGGACTGATTGAAAGAGGTAGAATCTTTTCGTTCTCATTACAGCTTCCAGATAGTCCAGGTCAGTTAGAAAAGGTGGCTCATATTCTTAATGAATGTAATGCGAACGTTGTCACTGCAGACCATAACCAGTTCAAGAATTTCGCAAGATTCTCAGAAGTAGAATTAAGAGTCACTTGTGAAACAAATGGTGAAGCGCATATTGTCTCTATTATTGAAACATTTAAAAAGAATGGATTTGAAATCCAGCGTATCAATTAAGGAATAGCAATCAGCTATTCCCTTTTTATAAAATTAAGTAAAAATTTAGTTTTAATAGAATAATAATGATGTTATAATGTGAAAAACAGATTTTTGAGAGGGGGATTTAAGTGTTAGAACTAAAGAATTTTGAAGAAGCAAAGAAGAGAGTGGATGAAGTCATTCTTCCTACACCTTTGATTTATAGCCCAGCTTTTTCTAAAGAAAGTAGAAATACTGTTTATATCAAACCAGAAAACTTACAGAGAACTGGCGCATTCAAGATTAGAGGTGCTTATAATAAGATCATGAAGATGGATGATGAATCCAAGTCTCGAGGACTTATTGCCTCAAGTGCAGGAAACCATGCTCAGGGTGTGGCTTATGCCGCCCAGCAGTTAGGTGTTAAGGCTACAATCGTTATGCCTGCCCATACACCACTTATTAAAGTAGATGCTACTAAGGCATTAGGTGCTGAAGTGGTTCTTCATGGTGAAGTCTATGATGATGCTTATAATAAGGCAGTAGAATTGCAGAAGGAACATGGCTATACATTTGTACATCCGTTTGATGATGAAGATGTCATTGAAGGTCAGGGAACCATTGCCTTAGAAATTCTCGAAGAACTACCAGATGCAGATATTATTCTTGTACCAGTTGGTGGTGGAGGATTGATTTCAGGTATTGCCTGTGCCGCTAAACTTATTAAACCAACAGTTAAGATTATCGGTGTAGAACCAGAAGGAGCTGCAAGTGCTCTTGCTGCCATTAATGAAGATCGTATCGTTTCATTAAATGAAGCAGTGACTATTGCGGATGGTACAGCAGTTAAGACAATTGGTGAAAAGCCTTTTGAATATATTAAACAATATGTAGATGGTATCATCACAGTAAGTGATTATGAGTTGATGGATGCATTCTTAGTACTTGTAGAAAAACATAAGCTTGTAGCTGAAAATTCAAGTATTCTTTCACTTGCTGCATTAAAGAAACTCAATGAAAAGAATAAGAAGGTTGTTTCACTTGTATCAGGTGGCAACATTGATGTGCTTTCTATCTCTTCTATGATCAATAAGGGACTGATTGAAAGAGGTAGAATCTTCTCATTCTCAGTACAGCTTCCAGATATTCCTGGACAGTTAGAAAAAGTAGCACATCTATTAAATGAATGTAATGCGAATGTTGTAGCGGTTGATCATAACCAGTTCAAGAACTTCGCAAGATTCTCTGAAGTAGAATTAAGAGTCACTTGTGAAACAAATGGGGAATCTCATATCGATACAATAATTGAAACATTTAAACAGAATGGTTTAGAAATTCATCGTGTTAACTAGGGAATAACGTAACGTTATTCCTTTTTTTAATCTATTTTACTATTGTGCATTTTTTTGTGCTATTCTATAGATAGGAGGTAATACATATGTTACTAGGAATTGATGTAGGAGGGACTTCTGTCAAATACGCAACATGCGATGAAAAAGGTCATTTATTTGATAAGGGGTCTTTTAAAACACCTGATACTTTAGAAGATATGTATCAGGCTATTGAAACTATTTATAAGGAAAGAGATGTTGATGGTATTGCGTTAAGTATGCCTGGGGCTGTTGCGAGTGATGAAGGTGTCATTTATGGTGCGTCTGCGATTGACTATATTCATGGTCCTAATATAAAGAAGGATCTAGAAGAAAGATTACAGACACGTGTAGAACTAGAAAATGATGCCAACTGTGCAGCACTTGCAGAAGTATGGCTAGGTGCCGCTAAAGATAATCAGGATTGCTGCTTTGTCGTATGCGGTACAGGTATTGGTGGTGCTGTGATTAAGGATAAGAAGATTCATAAGGGTAAACATCTTCATGGTGGTGAATTTGGTTATATGATCAATAACTTTGATGCAGATTCACTTGAGTTTAACTTTTGGTCTCTTGATTCTACAGTCGCCATTGTTAAGGGTGTAGAAAAAGAACTAGGTGAAACATATGATGGACGTTATATCTTTGATCATGCCAACGAAAATGAAGTATTCAAGAAGTATGTCAATCGTTTCTATTATGCTCTTGCAGTAGGTATCTATAATATTCAATATTCTTATGATCCAGAAGTGATCATTATTGGTGGGGGTATCTCTGTAAGAGAAGATATGATTAATGAAATCAATAAGCGTTTAGATATCATCATAGACAAAGTTGAACCAGCACGTATTAAGCCTGTTGTAAAGAAATGTGCCTTTGCGAATGATGCCAATATTATTGGTGCAATCTATCACTATTTAACAACTTCTAAATAGTAAAATAAAAAAAATTTTGAGTATTCATTTTTTGCTTGCTTACAATCTTAATATCGTTTATACTACAACAGAAGGAGTGAGAATATGAACGCAAACACAATTATGACAACTTCAGTTTTTGCAAACGTGTTTCCTAAGGGTTCTTATTTTCATTTTTTAGATTTCTTATTTTAAGGACATATCATCTATTGGTGATATGTCTTTTTCATAATTGAGGAGGTTGACTATGAAAGCTTATTTAATTTTAGAAGACGGACATGTGTTTGAAGGGGAAAGCTTTGGATATGAAAAAGAAGTCATAAGCGAATTTGTCTTCAATACTTCAATGACTGGTTATGTAGAAGTGTTGACAGACCCATCTTATGCAGGTCAGAGTGTTGTAATGACTTACCCACTTATTGGTAACTATGGTGTATGTTTAGAAGATCAGGAATCTGAACACCCATATGTTGAAGGATTTGTAGTAAACGAATTATCACGTTTAGGATCTAACTTTAGAAAGAATGAAGATTTAAATGATTATTTAGTACGTAATCATATTCCAGGTATCCAGGGAATTGATACACGTGCACTTACTAAGTTACTTCGTAATGATGGTTGTATGAACGGTATGATCACTACTCATAAGTATGAAGTAAGCGAAGTCATCGACAAGATTAAAGCATTCAAGGTACAGGGTGTTGTAAAGGCATGTACATGTAAAGAAAAATATACTGTTGGTACAGGCAGAATGAAAGTTGCTTTATATGACTTTGGTGCTAAACGTAATATTGCGAATGAATTAGCAAAGAGAAACTGTGAAGTAACAGTATTCCCAGCTACTACACCTGCTTCTGAAGTATTAGAAGGTAACTTTGATGGTATTATGTTAAGTAACGGTCCTGGTGACCCAGCTGAAGTAACTGATATTATCGCTGAAGTGAAGAAATTATCAGAAAGTGGTATGCCAATTTTCGCAATTTGTCTTGGACATCAGTTAATGGCTCTTGCTCATGGCTTCAAGACAGAAAAATTAAAATATGGACATCATGGTGCAAACCATCCAGTTAAGGATTTAGACACTAACCGTGTTTATATCTCTACACAGAACCATAACTATGTTATCAAGGATGATTCAATTGATCCTGCAGTGGCTAAGGCTTGGTTTAGAAACGTAAATGATGGCACTATTGAAGGTGTTGAATATTTAAATAAGAATATCAAAACTGTTCAGTTCCACCCAGAAGCAAATGCTGGACCTAGAGATACTGAATATTTATTTGATGAGTTTATTAAGATGATGGAGGGAAAGTAGAATGCCTAAGAATAAAGATATAAAAAAGGTTCTTGTTATTGGATCAGGACCAATTATTATTGGACAGGCAGCTGAATTCGACTATGCAGGTACTCAGGCTTGTCGTGCATTAAAAGAAGAAGGAATTGAAGTCGTTCTTATTAACTCTAACCCTGCAACAATTATGACTGATAAAGATATTGCAGATCATGTTTATATTGAACCTTTAACAGTTCCTGTTGTTAAGAACTTAATCTTAAAAGAAAAACCAGATTCAATCTTACCAACTCTTGGTGGTCAGAATGCCTTAAATATTGCTATGGCACTTGCTGATGAAGGTTTCTTAGAAGCACATAACGTACGTACTATCGGTACTGATACAACTACAATCAAGCTTGCAGAAGACCGTCTTGAATTCAAGGAATTAATGGAAAGAATCCATGAACCAGTCGCTGCCTCAACAGTTGTTAACCATGTAGATGATGCATTAGAATTTGCTGAAAAGATTGGTTACCCAGTAGTAGTAAGACCAGCATATACACTTGGTGGTACTGGTGGAGGTATTGCTGAAACTCCTGAAGAATTACATGATATCTGTACTAATGGTTTAAGATTATCACGTGTATCTCAGTGCTTAATTGAAAGATGTATTGCCGGTTGGAAGGAAATCGAATACGAAGTAATGAGAGATGGCAATGGTAACTGTATTACAGTATGTAATATGGAAAACGTTGACCCAGTAGGTGTTCATACTGGTGACTCTATCGTAGTAGCTCCTTCTCAGACTTTAGGTGATAAAGAATATCAGATGTTAAGAAGCTCTGCTTTAAACATCATCACTGCATTAAATATTAAGGGTGGATGTAACGTACAGTTCGCATTAAACCCAAATACTTTTGAATATTGTGTTATCGAAGTTAACCCACGTGTCAGCCGTTCTTCAGCTTTAGCTTCTAAAGCAACTGGTTACCCAATCGCGAAGTTAGCTGCTAAGATTGCATTAGGTTACTCACTTGATGAAATCGTGAACGCTGTAACAGGTAAGACATATGCTTCTTATGAACCAACATTAGACTATATCGTATGTAAGATTCCTAAATGGCCATTCGATAAGTTCTATGGTGCATCAAGAAAACTTGGTACACAGATGAAGGCAACTGGTGAAGTTATGGCAATCTGTAATAACTTCGAAGGTGCTTTAATGAAAGCATTACGTTCACTTGAACAGAATGTATTCTATTTATCAATTCCTGAAATGGAAGGTAAAGATACAGAATACTTAAGAACTAAATTAAAAGATGTAGATGACCAGAGAATCTTCGCAGTAGCTGAAGCATTAAGACAGGGCATTACTGAAGAAGAAATCCATAATATCACTAAGATTGACTTATGGTTCATTGATAAGATCAAACATCTTGTAGAAATTGAAAATAAATTAAAGACAGAAGAATTAACTCCAGAATTATTAAAGGCTGCTAAGAGAGTTGAATTCCCAGATAGAGTTATTGCAGACTTAACTGGTAAAGATAAGAATGAAATTCATGATTATCGTTTAGAAAACAATATCACTGCTGCATTCAAAACAGTTGATACTTGTGCTGCAGAATTTGATGCTGAAACTCCATATTTCTATTCAGTATATGGTGGAGAACATGAAATTAAACCAGATAACACTCGTAAGAAGGTTATGGTATTAGGTTCAGGACCAATCCGTATCGGACAGGGTATCGAATTCGACTACTGTTCAGTACATTGTGTATGGGCATTAAGAGCTGCTGGCTATGAAACAATCATCGTCAACAACAACCCAGAAACAGTTTCTACTGACTTCGATATCGCTGATAGATTATACTTTGAACCACTTACTCAGGAAGATGTTCAGAGCATTGTTGAACTTGAAAAACCAGATGGTGCAATCGTTCAGTTTGGTGGTCAGACAGCAATCAAGTTAACTCAGGACTTAATGGATATGGGAGTTCCTATCCTTGGTACTTCAGCTGATAGCGTAGATGCTGCAGAAGACAGAGAACGTTTTGATGAAGTGTTAGAAAAATGTGAAATCGATCGTCCTAGAGGGGCAACAGTATTTACTGTAGATGAAGCATTAGAAGTTGCAAATAAATTAGGTTACCCAGTACTTGTACGTCCATCATATGTATTAGGTGGTGCAGGTATGGAAATCGCCTTAAATGATGGTGATATCAAGAAGTTCATGAAGATCATCAACCGTCAGTTCCAGGAACATCCAATTCTTATCGATAAGTACTTATCAGGTAAGGAAGTAGAAGTAGATGCTGTATGTGATGAAAACGGCGTACTTATTCCTGGTGTTATGGAACACGTTGAAAGAGCTGGTGTTCACTCTGGTGACAGTATCTCAGTATATCCACCACAGAAGATCAAGCCTGAAATCAAGGAAGTTATCTGTGACTACACTCAGCGCTTAGCAAAAGCATTACACGTTATTGGATTAATCAACATCCAGTTCATCGTATATGAAGATGAAGTTTATGTAATCGAAGTAAACCCAAGATCTTCTCGTACAATTCCATATATCTCAAAGGTAACAGATATTCCAGTAGTAGATGTTGCAACTAAGGTTATCATGGGTCATTCAATCAAAGATCAGGGTTATGAATATGGCTTACAGCCAGAAAAAGAAACTGTTGCAGTTAAGATGCCAGTCTTCTCATTTGAAAAGATCAAGGGTGCTGAAATTTCACTTGGCCCAGAAATGAAATCTACAGGTGAAGTATTAGGTATCGCAAAGACATTTGACGAAGCAATCTATAAGGCATTCATTGGAACAGGTATCAACTTACCAAAGAGAAAGAATATCATCTGTACAATCAAGGACAGCTCTAAAGAAGAATTCTTACCAATCGCTAAGCAGTTCTATATGTTTGGATATGACCTTTATTCAACAAAAGGTACTTATAACTTCTTAAAGGAACATGATGTACCAGTTCATAGAGTTAACAGAATTGCGGAAAAGTCTAACACAATCTTTGACTTAATGTTAACTGATACTGTTGACTTAGTTATTGATATTCCTACAAGAAACGATAACTTAAAGGATGGTTTCTTAATCAGAAGATTTGCAGTTGAAGCAGGTATCCCTATCTATACATCATTAGATACAGCACAGGCATTAATCAACTGTCTAGAAAAGAGACATCAGGGTCCGACTTCATTAGTTGATATTACAAAATTAAAGTAAACACCTTAAGGCTATGATTTTGCATCATGGCCTTTTTTTCTATGTTTCACATGTGTTTGTTGATATAATTATGCATATACAAAGGAGGACGTAATTATGATTATTGCGGTAGTGGTGATTGTATTAATCGTTTTATATACAATCGCAACATACAATGGACTTGTTAAGTCTAAAAATAAGTGCCTTGCTGCATGGGCACAGATTGATGTTCAATTAAAAAGACGTGCAGATATGATTCCTAATATTGTAGAAACTGTAAAAGGTTATGCAAAGCATGAAAAGGAAACGCTTGAAGGAGCTATTCGTGCAAGAAACAGTTATGTAACTGCTTCTACACCAGAAGAACAGCTTAAGAATGCTGGTGAATTAGAAAAATCATTAAGCCGTTTAATGATGCTTCAGGAAAGTTATCCTGATTTAAAGGCCAATACAAACTTCATGTCTTTACAGAATGATTTAAAGGAAACTGAAGATAAGATCAGTTATGCAAGACAGTTCTATAATGATGATGTTAAACAGTATGTGAATAAGTTAGAAATGTTCCCTTCTAATATCATTGCTTCAATGTTCCACTTTGAAAAGATGAACTTCTTTGAAGTGGATGAAGCATCTAAAGAAGTACCAAAGGTACAATTCTAATGAAACGCTTATTATCATTTCTTACAGTATTGTTGTTGTTGATACCAACTGCAGTTGATGCATCAAGCACAAGAGTAAACAATATTGGCATTACCTGCCAAATTGATCAAAATGGTACAGCAACATTTGTAGAGAAATGGGATATGGATGTATCGGAAGGGACAGAAGGATACAAAATATTCAATGGTATGAATGATCAGCCGTTGACACTTATTGGTGTTACTGATGATCGTGGGGTAACATACAAAAATATCGGTACATGGGATTCTGATGTTTCTAGAGAATCTAAGATTAATAAATGTGGTCTGATTAAAGATGGTGGTCACTATGAGTTGTGCTTTGGTCTAGGTGATTATGGGACACGTTCTTATACAATGGTTTACCAGATTGAGCATTTTGTGAATCAGTATAAGGACCAGCAGGGTATTAACTATGCTTTTATTAGTGATATGTCATTGGATGTTGCAGATGTTACTATTCATGTGACTGGTATTACACCCTATAGTAAAGAGAATGCGAAAATCTGGGCATTTGGTTATTCGGGTAGTGTGAATTTTGATAATGGTGGTGTTACTTTAAAAACAGACTCTTTGGGCAGTAATAAGATGCAGTTATTAATGGGTCTTGAAAGTAATTCTTATACATCACCTAATAAACGTCATGCAAGTGAAAAGTTTGAAGATGTTGTGAAGGATGCAAAAGAAGGATCTAGTTATTCTAGTGGTATGTCAAAAGCAGCGATGATTATGATCTTTATCTTCATCATCTTTGTGATTTTAATGCTTATCTTTATTATAGTTGCTGTTATTGTATTATCAGATTCGGGTGTTGTATTTGATAATGGACGTACAATTAAAGGCAAAGAAGTAACTCCATTTAGAGAAATTCCATGTAATAAAGATATATTCTTGTTCTATTATCTAGCTAAAAAGCTGGATATTATAGGTGGTGATGAGAGTCGTGAAAACCTTGTGTCTGGATTTATCTTGAAATGGGTACGTGATGGTATCATCACAATTAGAGAAAAGGAAAGTGGCGCAATCGTCAAGAAAAAGAATTATGATATGTATCTTGATGTAGATGCAAAGCTTGAGAACAAGCAGGAAACAGCACTTTATAAGATGTTTATTCTTGCGTCTAAAGATGGTGTTCTTCAAACAAAAGCATTTCAGAAATGGTGCAGCAAACATTATAAGAAGATAGATGATTGGTTCACTAAAGTGGATAATGTTACAGAAGATTCTATGAATAAGAATGGTTACGCGAAAACTAAAACTATTTATAAACGTTTCTTATTCTGGAATATTCCACGTGATCGTACAGTATGGACAGATAAAGCATATGATCAATGTCTTTATGTATGGGGATTTAATAACTTCCTTGAGGATGAAGACAATATGAAAGAAAAAGCTGCCATTGAAGTTAAACTTTGGGATGAATATCTCATCTTTGCGGCAGTACTTGGTATTGCGGATCGTGTGGAAAAACAATTGAAGGTTGCGATTCCTCGTTATGAAGAAACATCAACTTACAATAATTTTCCAATTTACTACTATACACATACATTTGCACATAATAGTATGAGTGCAGCTTCTTCAGCTGCAAGTGCAGGACAAGGTGGTTCATCATCGTTTAGTGGTGGTGGAGGCGGCGGTGTCCGTTAGAGGCAGGATTTTTTTCTGTCTTTTTTTCTTGTAGAAGAAAAATAGTTGTCTATAATGATTGACAGGAGGAATTTATGAAGAAGTTATTTAGTATATTCTTATCAATGGTACTTATAACGGGTTGTAGTACAGCTCCTACACCGAAGAAAGAAGTATCAAACAATATCAAATCTCAAGTCACTTATATTAATGTAGGGCAGGGAGATTCAACACTTATTCAAAATAATAACCAAACAGTTCTTATTGATGCAGGACACGGTGATGGATATGAAAATGCCAGTTTGAACTATTTAAAAGAACACTATATCAATACACTTGATGCTTTGATTTTAACGCATTGTGATGCGGATCATATAAATGATGCAAAGAATATTATTTATCAATTAAATGTAAAAAAGATATATATGTCTAGTAGAACCTCTTCTTCTTATACATATATGAAACTATTAAATGCGATTAAAGAGAAGAAAAAGAAAATTACTGTGCCTAAGGTAGGAGATACCTTTCAAGTAGGTGCGGGTTCTATTGAGTTTATTGGTGTAGGTGAAGGGGCACAGAACAATAATGATTCATCTTTGTGTATGAGATATGATGATGGTTATCATCGTTTTGTCTTTACTGGTGATGCTGCAGAATCAATGGAAAAGAAACTAAACAATGTACAATGTGATGTATTCCAAGCAGGTCATCATGGTTCAGCTTATTCAAATAGCGACAATTTGTTATCTAGAATGAAGGCAAGTTATGTTGTAGTGTCCTGTGGTAAAGACAATATGTATGGTCATCCTCATAAGGAAGCATTACAGAGATTCTCTAAATATAATATGCAGGTTTATCGTACAGATGAATTAGGTACAATCCGTTGTGTTTCTAAGAAGAATAAATTGACCTTTAATGGTAAAGAAGAAATCCCGACTACTCAAACAACACAATACATAGGATCTAGAAATACTAAGAAGTATCATACTGAAGATTGTCAGTATGTAAAAACGATCAGTGATAAGAATAAAGTTTATTTTAGTTCTTCACAGGAAGCACAAAATGAAGGCTATATTCCTTGTAAAGCATGCAATCCATAATGCATGCTTTTTATAATTTTCAGGCATAAAAACAGGATATAAAATAAGAAAAATAATTTTTCCCGAATTGCAAGCAGAAACTGGAAATAAGAAGATAAGTTAGCTTTTATAGAAAATAGTATTACCAGTTACATTAAGTTTAGCTAGTTCGTTAAGAAATAGTTCTTCAGAAGAAAGATATCCAAGTATCTTTCTTTTCTTCTGGTTTATTTTATTGTTTATATCAATAGTTGTCTCCTTATCAATTGTATTAAT
>ENA-OQHR01001280-OQHR01001280.1-human-gut-metagenome-genome-assembly--contig:-NODE-1280-length-12991-cov-3.587812_pt1 | contig 12991 bp, 9 predicted proteins | sample MGYA00242566_ERZ504725 | MGnify/ENA primary metagenome ERZ504725 (study PRJEB26092, sample SAMD00036217) | human gut metagenome | host: Homo sapiens | study: EMG produced TPA metagenomics assembly of... | reverse complement strand
CAATATTGTAAAGCATATTTACAATTTGCGCAATTACGGTAGGCACGGCAAGGCGAAACAGCAGCTTGCCTATTTTTTCCGTTCCGAGAAATTCTTTGTCCTTATCCATTGTGTCAACTCCGTTTCAAATCAAAATGTTCCGCAACATTTGTTTCCATTTTATCAAGCAACGCGGAAAATGCACTGCGCTCCGCCTCGGAAAACCCGCCGTAAAGCGTATCAACAAAGTTTTTTTGAGCCGATTTTCCGCTTCTTGCTATCTCCTCGGCAAATTCCGTCACCGACAGTCTTACAGCACGCTTGTCCTTGCACTTTTCGCCGCGCAGCAGTCCCTTTTCCATAAGCGATTTTACAGAGATTGAAACGTGCGACTTAGGTATATGCCGCATCGAAACTATCTGTGCCGCAGTATTATATTGCGGATTGTTGTAAAGAAACATCAATACACCGAATTCCATATACGTAAGCCCGTACTTTTTGCAGACGGGCAAGACCGTATCCTGATACAGTTTTGCCGAGTCCGACAGAAATTCTATCGGGGTCATCACATCACCTCAATTAGTTCTAAATTGAACTAATTTAGTATAACACGTATTATCCATTTGTCAACAGAATTTAAAAAAAGCGCCGAACACCCCAAAGAGCGCACGACGCATATTCTAATTTGAGTCGGCTTAAAATTTAAACAGATTAAGGCCCGTAGTATCGTCATAAAACCTGTCAACCTCACCGTTTATCATCCTTATTACGACCTCGGCGGTCGCACTGATATGTGCCTCGTTAAGATGTCCGCCGAAAACACGGCCGCTCTCGTCTCCGGCGCTTATGTGCAGATGGCTGTAATACTTGCCGTCCTTGGTGTTTACGGTTCCCGTGAGCGAAACGATCTCGAAGCAGCCTTTAAATTCGTTTTTCACATATCTTTTCTCGTCCACCATATATACTCCTGCGGTAAACGCATTTAATGCGCCTATCGCCGAAACGGACGCCAGCTTAATATTTTCCTTTTCACAGAGCTCTTGCAGCGAGCTTGTAAATTCCTCTCCGCGGTCAAATCTCGCAACCACGGTATCTCCGAATTTTCTGTAATCCATTGTAATTCCTCCGTTAAACTTTATAGTGGAAAGCTGTATACAAAAATGATATACTTATGATAATATCAATTATAATTTATGTCAATAAAAGAGAGAAAGAGGAATTTAAATGAGCTCCATGAAAGACAAAATGCACACCGGTGAATTGTATTTACCCGGCGATGAAGAGATAATGCGGCATCAATTAAAGCGTCTCGACAGGCTTTACGACTTTAATATGACTCGGCCGACCGAGCTTAAAAAGCGTGAGGAAATGCTCAGGGAGATGTTTGCGGAAATAGGCGATGACTGCTACATAGAACCTCCTTTTCACTCAAACTTCGGCGGAGAGCACGTACACTTTGGCAATCATATCTATGCCAATTTCGGCTTGACGCTTGTTGACGACACCCACATATACGTCGGCGACAACACAATGTTCGGCCCTCACGTTACCGTGGCAACCGCCGGTCACCCGATAGATCCCACGCTCAGAGCAAAGGAATACCAATACAATATGCCGATTCATATAGGCAAGAACTGCTGGATAGGCGCAGGCTCGCTTATTCTGCCCGGCGTTACGATAGGCGATAACACCGTCATAGGCGCGGGCAGCGTTGTTACAAAAGACATTCCGTCATCTGTGGTCGCCGTCGGAAATCCGTGCCGCGTAATGCGTGATGTCGGCGAGCACGACAGGGAATACTATTTCAAAAACAGAAAAATAGATTACTCGTCAATCGAATGATAAAAAACAATTAACAATAGGAGCGGTGTTATGAAAAGGTTAGTTTGCGTTATACTGTCTGCGGCTTTGCTGTTTTGTCTTTCGTCCTGCGGGCAGAAGCCGAAAATACGGCGTGAAATCGACAACTCCAAGCTCTTGCGAGTCAGCGAGGACGGCTACCTCACAGACGGCGGCGACAACGGCATACAGCTTCGCGGCGTCAACTTCGGAGGTTGGCTCTTGCAGGAGACCTGGATGTGCCCCGTTATGAGCCTCGACAGGAGTCTTACCGTAAAGGGCGGAACGGACGACGGCTGGGCGGAACTTGACACCTTAAATAAATTCACGCTTCTTTTCGGGGAAGAAAAAACCGCAGAGCTTTTTAAAAGCTACCGTGACAATTACATCACCGAAGAGGATTTTAAAAATGTTAAAGCTCTCGGATTTAACTGCATCAGAATACCCTTCTGGTACAGAAACTTTATGTCGGACGAAAACGGCACATACATAACCGAGAACGATGACGAAAATCCGGGATTTGTAAAGCTTGATTTTGCCTGTGAAATGGCGGAAAAATACAACCTGTATCTAATATTTGACATGCACGGCTGCCCCGGCGGTCAAAACGGCGACCATTCGTCGGGTAAGACCGGGAGAAATCTTTTGTATAGTGATAAGAATTATCAGGTCATAATGGAAAATCTCTGGATAAAAATAGCGACACGGTATAAAGACCGCACCTGCGTTGCAGCATACGACGTTATGAACGAGCCGCTCAACAACGCGGACACCGAACACGGTGTTCTGCCCGAAAACGCCGCTGACCCGTGGCAGGACGTGACGCTCAGAAAAGCGGTATACGACAGAATGATAAAAGCCATACGCTCCGCAGACCGTGACCACATAATAACCGTAGAGGCGCTTTGGCGAATGGATAAGCTCCCGGGCCCCTCCGAGATGGGCTGGTCGAATATGATGTATCAGCTTCACTCCTACGATAAGGAGAAAAAGACGACAAAACAGCTTATCCGTTCTATGAAAAAGGCAAGACGCCAATACAAGGTTGCGGTCTATATGGGTGAATTTAACCCGACAGTATTCTGCGGTGACGCCGTTTCGCTTATGGACAGCGCTCTTATAAGTTACACGCTGTGGAATTACAAAACTACCTCTTACAAAGACTCCGATTGGGGACTTTACAACAAATCTCTTGCGATAAATGACATAGCCGCCATGGCTTCTTCGGAAGAAGCAAAGAACAAAATACTCGCCGAAAGCGGACAAAAAATACCGTCGCTCGAAAATCTTTCGCCGCAGGAGCTCTATGAGCTGTACGAAAAGCTGTGGTCAAAGGAAAATCTCGCAACCTCTTCATATAAGCTTAACGGCAAAACGGTCGGTATTTTCAGCTGTCCCTCTTCGGGTGTTATAGGAGCATAAAAGCTCTCGTTAAAATCAAATAATAAAAAGCAAAAAACAAGGGGCTGTAAAACATCGTTTTTACAGTCCCCTGTCCGTTTTAACGGTATTGATCAGCCGTTTACTTTTTCTTCTTTTTTCTCGCTGTTCTTTTTGCTCTTAACATAGCTCTTCATAGAGTTAATAACTATTGTAAGGCCGAGCACTATAAGCAAAACAGCTATGACAAGCTGAAGTCCGTTGTTTAAGAACACCTTGCCCCAAGTGGTCTCGCCTGCGGGAATCGTAACCGCTGCGGCTGTGCTTATAGCCTTTACCATAGCTATAAGGCGCTGAACGAGTGCCGTAAACGTAACGCAAAGCATTATTATCATCGGCGGGAAGAGCATCTTGTTGCTTCTGCCCGTAACCTTCATAAATACGCAGAGGGTTATAAGTACGAGAGCGCTCAAAAGCTGGTTTGCCGAACCGAACAGCGGCCAGATGTTTGCATATCCGATTTTTGTAAGTACAAAGCCGAAAAGAAGCGTAATAATTGTTGAGAAATACGGATTGCAGAGAACCTTGCGCCAAGGCTTCGCGTTTTTCATATCGTCAACCGCAAACAACTCCTGGAAGCTCATTCTGCCTATACGCGCAACGGCGTCAAGGCTTGTAAGCGCAAGTGCCGAAACACACATTGTCATAAATACCGTAGCGAAGTGTACGGGAATGCCAAACATTTCAAAGAAGCCGGCAACGCCGCGGCTGAATATCTGGAAAGGCGTGCCCGATGCAGGTGTGCCGTCCTGAGAAGCCGCCGCGCCAGCTACGCAAAGAGCAAGCACTGCGAGCAGGCTCTCAAGTACCATTGCGCCGTAGCCGACCTTTGTCATATCTTTTTCGTTTTCAATGGTCTTTGATGAGGTTCCGGAGGATACAAGGCTGTGGAAGCCCGAAACAGCACCGCACGCAACCGTTACGAAGAGTATCGGGAACAGTGTGCCGAGCTTTTCGTTTGTAAAGCCTGTAAATACGGGAAGATTCATTGTTGGGTGAGCTACAAGCAGTCCTATAACCGCACCGGCTATCATACCGATAAACATAAACGTGGTCATATAATCACGCGGCTGCTTTAAGAGCCACATGGGAAGCACCGCCGCAAAGAAGATATAAACAAATGTAATATAGCTCCATGCGTCCTTTGAGAGGATGAGCGGGAAATGCATACCGATAGCAAAGGAAGCCACCACACAAAGAAGACCGACAACGGCTTCCTTCCAGCCGGAGAGATTGAATTTCTTTTGGATAAGTCCGAATATTACGGCGAATACCATAAACATTATTGAAATGGTGCCTGCACAGCCGTTTGTATTTGCGGCATCGGAAAGTACCGAAACGCCGTCCTTTACGGTATATGCATTAAATGTTCCTGCAACCATATCGGCAAATGCCGCTATTACAAGCAAAGTAAACAGCCAGCAGAACAAAAGGAAAAGCTTACGCCCTGTTTTGCCTATGTATTTTTCAATAAGCACGCCCATGGATTTACCGTCATTTTTAACCGAGGCATAAAGAGCGCCGAAGTCCGTGACCGCTCCGAAAAATACGCCGCCGAGCAACACCCAAAGGAGTACCGGAAGCCAGCCGAAAGCCGCCGCCTGTATAGCGCCGGTTACGGGGCCTGCACCGGCTATCGAAGAAAACTGATGGCTGAAAACGGTCCAGCCGTTTGTCGGTACATAGTCCTTGCCGTCGTTGTATTTTACGGCAGGAGTCTGCGCCTTGGGATCTATTCCCCATTTTTTCGCAAGCCAGCGTCCGTAAAGCAGATACGCTGCCACAAGGACAACCGCCGCGATAAGCACAATTACAAGTGTGTTCATTTTTCTAACCCTTCTCTTAAAAAAGATTCTCAGCCGAATGCATTTTCGCAAAACAAAAAGCCCTCGTCCTCACACAGCATACCCGCTTTCGGGTAGCCCGTGCAAAGACGAAGGCTAAACTTACAAAACGTATATTTGCGCCGTTGCAAATTTACTTCCGCGATACCACTTTGCTTGCCGATATTTTACTGTCGGCCTCTCGACCGCCGCCCATAATGGATGGCGCGCCCCGTTAACGGTGGGTTTCCGGCTTCGACTACTGGAAAATCTTTCACCGAAGCTGCTAACAGGTGAGAGCCAAACGTGCCTTGCTGCCGTCTCGCACTGCCGACGGCTTTCTGAAAGCGGTGATACGAATAGTCATGTCCTGCTCATTGCATTTGACTGATACATTGCTAATACAATAGTCTTTTTAGAATAATTTGTCAATAATCTTATAGGACAAAATTTATTTTTGTAGAACAGAATAAACAACGGTATATTTTGAATGTTATTTCTTGTTGAAATTGCAAACAAATTATTAACAGCATCATAAAAACAGGGTGCCGAACAAAATCCGGCACCCCGAAAAGACAAAATTAAAACCTGACAAAGCTACCGCTTATTTTGCCTTACCCATAGCTTTGACCTCGTCAAATTCATCGGTTATTTCCTTGCTCGGAGCTTTGGTGCAAAGGCTCACAACAATTATTGTGATAAGTCCAATAAGGAACGCCGGCAAAAGCTCATATATTCCGAAAACTCCGCCGAGCGGCTTTATAAGATATTTCCAAACAAATACCATTATTCCGCCGACAGCCATACCCGAGATTGCGCCCGGGAGATTTGTGCGCTTCCAGAAGAGCGCGCATATAACGAGCGGTCCGAACGCCGCGCCGAAGCCTGCCCAAGCGAACGAAACTATGCCGAATACCGAACTGTCGGGATTTCTGGCTATAACAACGCCGAGTATCGCTATTATAACTACCGTAATTCTTGCGGCAAGCATACTCTTCTTCTCCGAAATTTTAAGTCCCAAGGTCTCGCGCAATATATTCTCGGATACGCTCGATGCGGCAGCCAAAAGCTGTGAGTCTGCCGTGGACATTGTGCTTGCAAGAATTCCCGCCAAAATAAGACCTGCCATAAGTGCCGGGAAAACACCGTGGGTTGAAAGAAGACCGGCTACGCGAACTATAACCGTTTCCGTATCATTTCCGTGGAGGCTGTCGATAAGTCCCGTACTTGAAAGGCCTCTGCCGACTATACCTATAAGCACGGCCATAGCCATTGCTATAACGACCCAAACAGACGCAACTCTTCTTGAGAGTTTAAGCTTTTTCTCGTCCTCAATCGCCATAAAGCGAAGAAGGATATGCGGCATACCGAAATAACCGAGTCCCCACGAAAGAGTTGTGATTATGTGCAAAAGGTTGTACGGCTCGCTCTCGCCCGTAGTTTCGGAATATGACGAAACGAACGAAAGATAACCGGGAAGCTGTTTTGCGTTTTCCGCAACAGCCGAGACGCCGCCTGCCGACACGGTGGCATATATCAGTACAAACACAATAGCCACGGTCATAATAATGCTCTGAACAAAGTCGGTGGTAGAGGCGGCAAAAAATCCGCCCGCAGCCGTGTAGGCAACTATTACTATTGCCGAAATCAGCATTGCGGTCATATAATTCATACCGAACAGCGACGAAAACAGCTTTCCGCAGGCGGCAAAGCCCGACGCCGTATAGGGAATGAAAAATATTATTATAATCAAAGCCGCCATACACGATAATATGTTTTTCTTATCGCGGAAACGGTGCGAAAAGAACTGCGGCAAGGTGAAAGAGTCGGTTTTATGGGTATATCTGCGAAGTCTGCCGGCAGTTAAAAGCCAGTTGAGATATGTACCTACGGCAAGTCCTATGGCGGTCCAGCCGACGTCGGCAACACCCGACAGATACGCAAGGCCCGGCAAGCCCATAAGCAAATAGCTTGACATATCGCTCGCCTCGGCGCTCATTGCCGTGACGAGAGGGCCGAGTTTTCTGCCGCCGAGATAAAAGTCGGTTGAGGACTCGTTCTTTTTGGCATAGTGAAATCCGATTACGAGCATTCCGACGAGATAAATAAATATCGTCGCCAAAATGCATACAGTTGATGACGTCATTTCAGCACTCCTCTTAAAAGCAAAAATAAAACGAGCCGCCGAGATGCTTCGGCAGCTCTCATTCCCGTATCGCCGTGTGCGATTCCGATAAAAGCTATTTTATCACACAAATTAAAATATTTCAACGATTTAATACATAAAACCGCCGATAAATTTTAACGGTTTAATGTGCAAAACCGAATTTCACGGCAAAAAATCTCACACTATATAGATAAAAAACGACCCCGCTCCGTAGATGCTGCGCAGCGGGGTTGTTATGTATAAAATAAATTTACAAATTACAACTGTGTAAGATGATAAATCCTATAGCCGTGTTTTTCTGCAATGCCGGCTATTTCCCTTAATCCTTTTGCATCTGTGTTAATGTGCTGTATTTCAGAATATACAGCATTATCGTCCTTAAATGCGTCTATAAGATTGGTGCGGTATGAAATCTTTTTCATCTCTTCTCCCTCGCCTTTAACAATCAAATAAGCATCGTTGAGTGTTTTTTCTTCGTTTGTTGAGCACATAGTAATATCCCCTTAATAAAATTATTTTAACAAAAATAGCTGTTTACACCTTTTTGTTTATCTATCATTTTCTGAAATATCTTTGCTTTTAATTCTATATAATGTCTCCTTGTTCAAATTATAAAACAAACTGTCTCAACCGACACGCTCATAGGTGCGATAACGATAGACGGGATTAGGTTTACTGTATTTATCTGCTTTCCAACTACCAACTTGATACTTTTCTTCACTTGTTAACAACTCGGCTGCAGTTTTTTTATTTGACATTTGGTCGTTGGTTAAATCTGTTACTACATACTTTTTGTTTGTTGCTCCACTCCAATTATCATCCAAATAGTAATACTGCCAATTTGACGGATTTTCGAACACGGCTTCCGTTAAACCCGTTCCCGCAAAAGCCTGCGAACCAATTTTTGTTACAGTATTGGGAATGGTTATGCTATTTAAGTTTGAGCAATCATAAAAAGCCTGCTCACCAATTTTTGTTACAGTATTGGGAATGGTTATGCTATTTAAATTTGGGCAATTATAAAACGTGTGAGGTTTTATCTCGTCTACGCCATTCGGAATGTTTACTTTCGCTAATTTTATAGAACTTGCAAATGCTGCTTCCCCAATAGTATCTATCGTTTCAGGTAAATATATTTCAACTAAGCTTGCACCATCAAATCCTTTTTCGGCTATTGTTGTGACCGTTTTCCCTTCAAATGTTGAAGGAATTACAATATACCGAGCTAGACTTTTATAATCATCTTTTAAGGATACTTGAAGAGTTCCGTCTTCTAAGGTGTCAAATTTCAACATAAGTATACTGTCGGATACCACCGTTCCGCTTACGCTTCCCAAATTATCACTTGTCCCGTCGGTATATGTTATTACCAATTCACCGTTTATAAGCTCGGTTTTTGCGATTCCGCGTCCGTCGGCGCCTTTGGTGCCCTGAAGTCCCTGCTGACCCTGCTCGCCTCTGTCGCCTTTTTCGCCCTTGATATTGCCGAGGTTGGATATGGAATTATCGGACATTGTAACCACAAGCTCGCCGTCCGGGGAGAGTGTGAGCGACTTAATACCGATTCCGTCGGCGCCGTTTGCACCATTCGTACCGTTTTCGCCCGTTACCTTGCCGAGATTTTTGACGTCGCCGTTTGAATAGGTCAAAACAAGCTCGCCGGAGGTATTGATTTCCGCCTTGGTTATGCCTAAGCCGTCGGCACCCTTGATGTTGCCGAGGTTAAGAACCGTGCCGTTTGTAAGCGTTACGGTCAATGCGCCGTCAGCCGACACATCGACATTTTGTATACCGACGCCGTCTTTTCCGTTAAGTCCGCTGTCGCCTTTATCTCCCTTGTCGCCCTTTGAACCTTTGATATTGCCGAGGTTTATAACGTTGCCGTTTGAGAACGAAAGCACAAGCTCGTTATCGGCATTTATTGTAACATCTGTAATGCCTACACCGTCAGCTCCGTTTGTACCGTTGATACCTGCGTCGCCTTTTTCGCCTTTTTCGCCATGTATGCCTTGGTCGCCCTTTTCGCCTTTTTCGCCCTGAATGCCTCGGTCGCCCTTGTCACCTTTTTCGCCTTGAACTCCCTGTGCGCCGTCATTGCCGACTACCTTGCCGAGATTTACCGTGTTACCGTCGCTGTATGTTATAACAAGTTCGCCGAGAGCATTTATTTCGCTGCTTGCAACGCCTACGCCGTCGGTGCCGTTCGTACCGTCTTTACCGTCTGCACCGCCAAGGCCTGCGTCGCCCTTATCGCCTTTTTCACCCTGTATGCCTTGGTCGCCCTTGTCACCTTTTTCGCCTTTTTCGCCTTGAACTCCCTGTGCGCCGTCATTGCCTACCACTCTGCCGAGATTTACCGTGTTACCGTCGCTGTATGTTATAACAAGCTCACCGAGAGCATTTATTTCGCTGCTTGCAACGCCTATGCCGTCAGTGCCGTTCGTGCCGTCTGCTCCGTTGAGGCCTGCGTCGCCCTTGTCACCCTTTTCGCCTTGAATGCCTTGGTCGCCCTTTGCGCCCTTTATGTTTCCGAGATTAAGCGAAGTTCCGTTCGTAAGAGTAATTAAAAGATTTCCGTCATTTGAAATTTCAATATTATTTATACCGGTGCCGTCTTTTCCGTCTTTGCCGTCGGTTCCGTTGAGACCCGCGTCACCCTTTTCACCTTGAACGCCTTGGTCACCTTTTTCGCCTTTTTCACCCTGTACGCCTTGGTCGCCTTTGTCTCCCTTGTCACCTTTTGCACCGACAACGGGGCCGAGGTTTTCGGTGAGGTCGTTTGTGTATGTGATTACAAGCTCACCTGCGCTGTTGATTTCGGACTTTTTAACTCCTATACCGTCCGAACCGTTAAGACCGTTTTCACCTTTGTCACCCTTTTCGCCTTTTGCTCCCTGCAAGCCTTGCTCGCCTTTATCGCCTTTATCGCCTTTATCGCCTTTGTCGCCTTTTGCGCCGACAACCGCTCCGACATTGGCACGCTGACCGTTAGAGAACGAGAGCACAAGCTCACCCTCCGAATTGATTTCGGCGGAAGAAACGCTTATGCCGTCTTTACCGTTTGTGCCGTTCACACCGTTTATACCGTCGGAACCTACTACTTTACCGAGGTTGGCCGTCGTCCCGTCCGAATATGAAATAATAAGCTCACCCGACTCATTTATAACCGCTGCGGAAATGCTTATACCGTCCGTTCCACTCGTACCGTCGGTACCGTCTCTGCCATCTTTTCCGTCAGCACCGTTTTTGCCGTCACGACCGTCTTTGCCGACTACTCCGCCGAGGTTGGCAGTTTTGCCGTTTGTATAAGTCAACACCAGTTCGCCTTTTTCATTTATAATCGAAGAAGCAATACCGACTTCGTTGTTTACTGTTTCACCGACAACCTTGTCAAGATTTACGCTGTTGCCGTCGGAATAGGAAATGACAAGCTCGCCCTTATCATTGATTTTTGCAGATTTTATTCCTATGCCGTCCTTACCGTCTTTTCCGTCTTTGCCGCTTGCGCCGACCGCCTTACCGACGTTGATTTTTGTTCCGTCGGAAAGCGTAATTACAAGGTCGCCTTTTTCCGAAAATGCTGCGGAGCTGATATCGGATTTATCTTTTTTCGACATTGCGGTAAGGGTTTTGCTCCAATCCTTTTCACTGCCCGAATATCCGTTATCGACGGCAATCTGATATGCCGATTTACCCTGGAGAGAAACAAGCCAATCATCAAGGCTTCCCGCATATCCCTGCTGCACCGCAAGCTCGTATGCGGACAAGCCGTTTTTAACGCTTGATGCCTGCACGCTTTTTCTGTTGTGCACAAAATTTGCGACTGCGAACGATATGCCGGTCATTATAGCTATCAGCAATACCGCCACAATCACTTTGATTGCCGCTTTACGTTTTGATGACGTTTTCTGTTTTTCCATTTATTTACAACTCCTTCTCAATAATAAAATACTTCATTTATGATAATACTCAATTATTGAGTATATGTCAATACTCAGCTTTTGAGTATGCTAACATTTTCACAAATTACAATGGAGGTTTTGTGGAAATGGATTACAGAACAAGGATGAGAAACATCAGGGAAGACAGAGATTTAACACAAAAGCAAGTAGGTGAAATCATCAACAAATCCCAACAGGGCTACAACCATATCGAAACCGGAAGAGCGGAATTGAAAATCGAGGATTTAATCAAGCTCTGTCAATTTTATAATGTTTCTGCCGATTATTTTATAGGTTTAACCGACCAAGAGTAAGTTCGGTTACCTCAACGCATAATGTAGCGGTGCTTTGCGGTTTTTACACTACTTTTCGCGATGCGGCGCTCAAATTTATCATATCTGTATATTGATGTTAATTTTTTTGGTGATATAATTGTTTTGCGTCCTACAAGGCGATACAGCTAAAAAAACAATACCGAAATAAAAAATACGTAAATGCAAAAAGGATAATTATGCCGAAAAAGACGAAGTTAAAAAACAGTAACAAAATGGATATGATAAACGGCCCTATATGGAACAAGCTTCCGCGATTTGCGCTGCCCGTGGCCGCAACAGCAATACTTGAGCAGCTTTTCAACGCCTCGGATCTAGCCGTAGTCGGAAACTTCACGGGCGCAGCCAAAACAGCCTCGGTTGCCGCCGTCGGAGCGAACAGCCCGGTAATCGGGCTGATACTCAACCTGTTTATAGGTATAGCCCTCGGTACAAATGTAATAATAGCGAACGCAATAGGCAGGGACGACAGAGAAACCGTACAGCGTGCGGTTCACACCTCGGTGCTCACCGCAATAATCGGCGGTTTTCTTGTAATGATACCCTGTGAAATTTTTGCCGTGCAAATTTTATCGGTTATGAGCATTCCGGAGGATGTACTGCCGTATGCCGTTCTGTATCTTCGCATATATCTGCTCGGCTTGCCCGTAATACTGTTGTACAACTTCCTGTCGGCCGTTTTCAGAAGCGTGGGCGATACAAAAACTCCGCTTATAGTGCTTGCGCTCTCCGGCTGCCTCAACGTGCTTTTGAATTTATTCTTTGTAATAGTCCTTAAAATGACCGTAAACGGAGTTGCCATTGCCACCGTTATATCCAACGCAATCAGCTCGATTGTGCTGTTTATTGTTTTAATGAAGTCCGACAAGTACATAAAGCTGTCGTTCAGGGAGCTGCGCATAGACAAAAGAGTACTCGGTCAGATTTTGGAAATCGGTCTGCCGGCAGGCATACAGAGTGCTGTTTTTGCCATTTCAAACATAATAATTCAGGCGGCTATCAACAGCCTCGGAACAATAGTTATAGCGGCGTCGAGCGCGGCATTTAATATAGAGGTAATAGCTTACGATGTCTTTAACTCGTTCAGTCAGGCGTGCACGACCTTTGTAGGTCAAAACTACGGCGCCGGCAAGCTCGACCGCTGCAAGAAAACCCTGCTTCTGTCGATTGCGGAGGACACAATCGCAACAGCCGTCACAATAGGGCTTGTTCTTTTCTCGGGACGATTCCTGCTCTCGATATTCACAAGCGACCCACAGGTAATAGAGCTCGGCTACACCAGACTTTTACTGATTTTCTCGGCATACACGTTTTCAATGCTTTACGAAATTATGTCGGGGTATCTTCGCGGCTTCGGCATATCCTTGGTACCGGCTCTCCTCACAACAATAGGCGTTTGCGGCACAAGAGTATTTTGGATATACGTCGTTTTCCCGTCGTCGCCTACCTTCAAAACCATTATGTATGCGT
>ENA-OQHR01001278-OQHR01001278.1-human-gut-metagenome-genome-assembly--contig:-NODE-1278-length-13038-cov-4.296505_pt1 | contig 13038 bp, 14 predicted proteins | sample MGYA00242566_ERZ504725 | MGnify/ENA primary metagenome ERZ504725 (study PRJEB26092, sample SAMD00036217) | human gut metagenome | host: Homo sapiens | study: EMG produced TPA metagenomics assembly of... | reverse complement strand
CCGTTATGGTCCGTTTCAATATTGCCCGCCCCCGGGGAAAGGGCGCAGGCCGCCTGGAAACAGTCCAGGGGCGACCCGCCGCCCAGCGCCACCGCAAAGCCCGCCTCGACCCGCCGCATTTCTGCTGCGCAGGCGTTCACATTCTCCGTAGTGGGATTGGGGCGAATATCGCTGAATACGGACACTAAAGCGCCGTCCGCCGCCTGCAAAAAGGCGTCTGCGGTACCATTTCGCAAAAAGCTCTTGCCGCACACCAGCACGCCACGCGTGCCGCCGATCTTCTTTATATACGACTTGATTTCATGCCGGGTGCCGCTGCCGAAAACCAGCTCCACCGGCAGGTGAAAATTCCAGTTCATACGAACATCTCCTTTGCGGTCTATTTTACCACCCCGACGGGACTTTGGCAACAAAAACGGCAGAAATTTCACACTCTGTTCGGATTTCCTATTTACATTTGTCATAAATCGTGGTATAATGCGCACATCGGCAAAGGAATTTAGCGTGGTAAATCGCCACCTTGCTACTACGCAAAATTGCGTCCTTTGCAAAATCATTAGAGGTTATAAGGAGAAAATCGTATGCGCAAGATGAAAAAAATGCTTTCTCTGGTGCTGAGCCTGGTACTGGTGTGCGGCATTGTGGCCGGCTTCGCCGCCTGCTCCGGCAACAAGGAAAAAGAGAACAACAAAAAGGAAGACACCACCGCCCAGTCCGATCTGGCCAAGATCCAGGCTGCCGGTGTGCTGAAAGTGGGCATCACTGAGTACGAGCCCATGAACTACAAGGACAAAAACGGCGAGTGGACCGGCTTTGACACCGAGTTTGCTCAGGCACTGGGCGAGAAGCTGGGCGTGAAGGTTCAGTTCGTAGAGATTAACTGGAACAACAAGTATAACGAGCTGACCTCCGGTGCAGTGGACTGCCTGTGGAACGGTATGACCATTACCGACGAGGGCAAAAAGGCCGCCAGCATTACCAACGCCTATGCAGAGAACGCGCAGGTGGTCGTAATGAAACAGTCCGAGGTGGGCAAGTACAAGACCACCGATGATTTGAAGAACTTGAAGTCCATTGCCATAGAGGGCGGTTCCGCCGGTGAAAAGGCTGCCCAGGCCGCCGGTCTCACCAACACCGTGGTATCCGACAGCCAGGCACTGGCTCTGACCGAGGTAACCTCCGGCTCTGCAGACGCCTGCATCATTGATCTGACCATGGCCAACGCCATGACCGGCGAGGGCACCGGCAACAAGAACCTGACTTACAGCATCAAGCTGGAGGCTGAGGAGTACGGCATTGCTTTCCGCAAAGGCTCCGACATGACAGCCAAGACCAATGAGCTGATGGCCGGTATGATGAAGGACGGCACCCTGGACAAGCTGGCCAAGAAGTACCAGATCGTACTCATCAAGGACGCAGACAACAAATAATTTACAACATACACGAGAGGGAATACCATGTTCTGGCAAGTTACACAGCAACTGCTGGAGGGCTTTGAGTCCACCTTAAAGCTCTTTTGCATCACGCTGGTTGCCGCTCTGCCCTTGGGGCTGATCATCAGCTTTGGCTCCATGAGCAAGTTCCGTCCCTTAAAGTGGCTGTGCAAAACACTCATCTGGATCATCAGAGGTACGCCCCTGGTGCTCCAGATGATTATTGTTTATTACGGCCCGGGACTGGTAGGCAACTGGGCGCAAAATTTAGAAAATCCAAACGCTTTCATCACCTGGCTGGCCGGGTGGACGGTGTTTGACCGCTTTGTGGCGGTATCCGTGGCGTTTATCATCAACTACGCCTGCTATTTTTCTGAGATCTTTCGCGGCGGCATCGAGGCCATTCCCAAGGGTCAGTACGAGGCCGGTCAGGTGCTGGGCATGACCCGCAACCAGATCTTCCGTAAAGTTGTCTTTATGCAGGTGGTCAAGCGGATCATTCCGCCTATGAGCAACGAGATCATCACTCTGGTGAAGGACACTTCCCTGGCCCGCGTCATCTCCGTTTACGAGATTATTTGGGCAGGCGAAAAGTTTATGAAGCTGGACGGCCTGCTGTGGCCGCTGTTCTACACCGGCGTGTTCTACCTGATCTTCTGCGGCATTTTAACGGTGCTCTTTAACCGGCTGGAGAAGAAGCTGGACTACTACAAGGGGTGATGGTATGGCATTTTTAGAAGTTAAGAATTTGCAAAAGCGCTTTGGCAATACCGAGGTGCTCAAAGGCATTGATTTTTCGCTGGAAAAGGGCGATGTGCTGGTGATCATCGGCTCTTCCGGCAGCGGCAAGACCACCTTGCTGCGGTGCCTGAACTTTTTGGAAACCCCCAGCGGCGGCTCCATCGCCGTGGACGGACAAACGCTGCTGGACGCAAACGACGCCGCCACCCTGTCCGATAAAGAGATTCGCAAAAACCGCCTGCACTTTGGCCTGGTATTCCAGCAGTTCAACCTGTTTCCCCAGTACAAGGTGATGGACAACCTGACCCTGGCGCCAAAGTTGGCGCTGCACGAGCAGGTGAAAGCCGCCAAAAAGGCCGGTCAAAATGCCAAAGCCTTTAAGCAGGCGCAAGAACAGGCACTGGAGCAGAACGCCAAGAGCCTGCTGGAGCGGGTGGGTCTGGCAGACAAAGCCGACGCCTATCCCTGCCAGCTTAGCGGCGGGCAGCAGCAGCGGGTTGCCATTGCCCGGGCGCTGGCCATGTCGCCGGATATTCTGTGCTTTGACGAGCCCACTTCCGCCCTGGATCCGGAGTTGACCGGCGAGGTGCTGAATGTAATCCGCAGCCTAAAAACCGGCAACAGCACCATGATCGTGGTGACCCATGAGATGGAATTTGCCCGCCATGTGGCGGACCAGGTGCTCTTTATGGCAGACGGTGTGATTGCCGAAAGCGGCACCCCGGAAGATCTGTTCAATCATCCCAAAAGCCCGGCGTTGCAAGCCTTTCTCAGCAAGGCACAGAACAAATGAGCCTGCGTTATCCAAAGCTGCTACGCCAACTGCGTACAGAGGCGCATAAAAGTCAGGCCGAATTGGCAGAGGTGCTGGGCACCTCCCAGACCATGTACGCCCGCTATGAGCGTGGCGCCAATGCCCTGCCTCTGCGCCACGTGCTGACCCTGTGCGAGTATTACGATGTGTCCGCCGATTACCTGCTGGGACGCACCCCCCACCGGCAAAATCCAAATTTGTTATAATATGGCATACAGAAGGCACCGCATTTTGCAATGCGGTGCCTTTTTGTTTGTAATACAGAAAAACCGGCACCCTTTACACAAGGGTGCCGGTTTGCTGTCTCATGCAATATATTATGCTCTGGGCAGAATCGCCTCACGCTCCGGGCCGTTAGATACCATGGTAATCTTATGGCCAATCTCCTGCTCGATGAAGGCAACATAGTCCTTGGCCTCCTGGGGCAGGTCCTCAAAATTCTGGATCCCGCGAATGTCGCAGTGCCAGCCCTTTAAGGTCTTCAGCACCGGTTTGCAGTCCTTGAGGATATGGGTGACCGGGAAGTCCTTAATGACCTTGCCGTCGATCTCATAACCTACGCAAACAGGGATCTCTTCCAGATAAGACAGGCAGTCCAGCGCAGTCATCACCACCTGGGTAGCGCCCTGGCACTCTACGCCGTAGCGGGTAGCCACACAGTCAAACCAGCCGACCCGGCGAGGTCTGCCGGTGGTGGCGCCGAACTCGCCCTTGTCGCCGCCGTGGATCCGCAGTTCCTGGGCCTTGTCCTCATCCAAGATCTCAGACACAAATTCCCCGGCGCCAACGGCGGAGGAATAGGCCTTGGTGACCACCACAATATCCTCGATCTTGTGGGGCGGCAGCCCGGCGCCGACGGCACCGTAACCGGCCAAAGTGGAGGAGGAGGTAACCATGGGATAAATGCCGAAATCCGGGTCCTTCAAAGTGCCCAGCTGGCCCTCCAGCAAAATATTTTTACCTTCTTGCACCGCCTTTTGCAGGTAGGCGTGGGTGTCGCACACATAGGGAGCGATCTTGTCTCTATACTCCATGCAGGTGGCGAACAGATCGTCCACATTCAACAGCGGTTTGTGATACACATGCTCCAGCACTAAGTTCTTTAAGGTGCAGATATTTTCCAGCTTGGCACGCAGCACTTCCTCGTCAAACAACTCGTTAACCTGAATACCGATCTTGGAGAACTTGTCGCTGAAGAACGGGGCAATGCCGCTCTTGGTGGAGCCAAAGGCGTTCTTGCCCAGGCGCTCCTCCTCATAAGTATCCAGTAAAATGTGATAGGGCATGAGGATCTGGCAGCGCTCGCTGACCAACAGGTGCGGGTTCAGCCCGGCAGCCTTTACATCCTCCAGCTCCGTTAAGAACTTGTTAATATCCAGCGCCACGCCGTTGCCGATGATGCAGGTGGTGTGGTCGTAGCACACGCCGGAGGGCATCAGGTGGAATGCAAAACGCCCATGCTCGTTAATGATGGTGTGTCCCGCATTTGCGCCGCCCTGAAAGCGAATAACAATATCGCTCTTGGCAGCAAACATATCCGTGATCTTGCCTTTACCCTCGTCGCCCCAGTTGGCGCCAACGATCGCTCTAATCATAGTGGTGTACCTCTTTCACTCCAAAGTGCCCCCGCGGGGGCCATACAAATGTATTATACTAAATTCCATAAAGAAAAGCAACGAAACCCTGCAAAAAGGTTTGTTTTTTGCAGGGAATTCTTTTCGTTTACAGCAGTTTGCGGCCCATAATGACGCCCATAACAGAAGCCATCATCAACCCGCGGGTCCAGCCGCTGGAGTCGCCCAGGCAGTGCAGGCCCTCTACGCTGGTGTTAAAGTCCGTGTCCATCTTAATCCGGTTGGAATAGAACTTCAACTCCGGGGAATACAGCAGCGTTTCATAAGAGGCAAAGCCCGGCACCACATGGTCCATAGCCTGGATAAAGTTGATAATATTGGTCATGGCCCGGTAAGGCATGGCGGCGGTAATGTCGCCGGCCACAGCGTCCGGCAAAGTGGGGCGCACATTGGACTGGGCCAACTCCTTTTCCCAGGTACGCTTGCCGTCCAGGATATCGCCAAAGCGCTGCACCAAAATGTGACCCGCTGCCAGCATATTGGTCAGCTCGCCCACCTTTTGCGCATAGGCAATGGGCTGGTTAAAGGGATAGCTGAAATTGTGGGAGCACAGGATCGCCAAGTTGGTATTGTCCGACTTCAATTCCTTATAGGAATGGCCGTTGACCACCGCCAGGTCGTTGTCATAATTCTCCTGGGCCACAAAGCCGCCCGGGTTCTGGCAGAAGGTGCGCACCTTGTTCTTAAAGGGCTTGGGATAGCCGATGAGTTTGCTTTCGTACAGGGCCTCGTTGACCTTTTCCATCACCTCATTGCGGCACTCCACGCGCACACCGATATCTACGGTGCCCGGCTGGTGGGCAATGTTGTGCTCGGCACAGATCTTCTCCAGCCACTCAGCGCCGCGACGGCCGGTGGCCACAATGGTATGATCCGCCCGGATCTCCCGCTGGGTGCCGTTTTCCGTCAGGATCACACCCTCGCATTTGGTGCCGGAGAGGATAATATTGTTGCACTCCACGCCAAAGATGATCTCTACCCCATTCTCCAGCAAATACTGCTCCATGGCGTAGTAGATCTCTCTTGCCTTTTCCGTGCCCAGGTGGCGAATGGGGCAATCCACCAGCTTCAGCCCGGCCTGAATGGCCCGCTTGCGAATGGCCTTCACTTCGTCCGTATTCTCCAGACCCTCGATGTGGGTATCTGCACCAAACTCCAGGTAGATCTTGTCCGTATAATCAATGGTATCCTGCGCCAGGTCCGCACCGATCAGGGAGGGCAGATCGCCGCCTACCTCATAGCTCAAGGACAGCTTGCCGTCCGAGAAGGCGCCCGCGCCGGAAAAGCCGGTGGTAATGTGGCAGTAGGGCTGGCAATTCATACATTTTTTCGTCTTGGTCTTAGGGCAGGCACGGTTCTCAATGGCCTTGCCTTTCTCAATAATCAAGATCTTTTTTTTGCTGCCGTGGCGCAGCATCTCAATAGCGGTAAAGATCCCGGCAGGGCCGGCGCCTACGATGACTACATCATACTTCATCTGTTTTTGCACCTCGTTTATCTCACTTGCCGACAGGCATAAAAAGAACCGTCCTCCATTCCGTTGGACTGAGGAATGTGACGGCAGTTTGCGTTGTAACTATACCATACTTACTGTCTTTTGTCAATGAGTTGAAATGGCGTATAAAATATGCTATATTAGATAAAATAGATATTCTGTTATAAGGAGCAAAAAAGTTGAAGGAATACAATGTTCTCCAATACGGTGCCGTCGGCGACGGCGCCACCAACGACGCCTTTGCCATTCAGCACGCCATTGACGACTGCGCCAAAAACGGCGGCGGTCGGGTGGTGCTGCAAAGCGGCTATGTGTTTTACAGCGACTCCATTCGCCTGCGATCCAATGTGGATCTGCATATTCAAAAAGGCGCTCGGCTGAAAGCCACCGGCAATATTGACGGCTATATCCGCCCCAACAAGCTCATCAACGACCCCAAAACGGCGTTGATCGGCAACCCGGTCACCGGCAAGCCCAGCTTTGTCTTTCTCTACGGCTATGAGGCAGACGGCTGCACAATCAGCGGGGAGGGCACCATTGACGCCAACGGCCATGCCTTTGTGCAGCGCAAGGATCAATACTATGTGACCGGCGACTTCTACCCCCGCCCTACGGTGATCTATGTGGAGAAGTCCAACCATATCACCTTTAAGGACATTACCATTGTGGACGCACCGTTCTGGACCCTGCACCCGGCCGGGTGCGACGATGTGCTTATTGACCGTATTCGCATTCTCAATGATCTGGATGTGGCCAACAGCGACGGCATTGACCCGGACCACTGCTCCAATGTGCGCATTTTGGGCTGCCATGTGGAGTGTGCCGATGACTGCATTTGCCTTAAGGCCAGCAAGGGCAACGCCGAGTACGGCCCCTGCGAAAATATCATCATTGACGGCTGCACCCTGGTATCTACCTCCGCTGCCATTAAGATCGGCACCGAAGGAGTGGGCGATTTTCGCAATGTGCTGGTGCAAAACTGCGTGATCTCCCGCAGCAACCGGGGGCTGTCCATTCAAATTCGGGACGGCGGCTCGGTAGAGAATGTAAGCTATTCCAATATTATCATAGAGACCCGGCGCTTTTGCCCGGACTGGTGGGGCACGGCAGAGCCCATCACCATCACCGCCTTTGACCGGGACCAGAATACCCGCTGCGGTAAGGTAAAGAACATTCGTTTCTTTAACATTACCGCCAAGGGCGAGAATGGCGTGCTCCTTCACGGCACAGCGGAGAACCCCATTGAAGATGTGCGCTTTGAGAACTGCCGCATTACCCTGACCAAAACCAGCAAGTGGCCCTGCGGGCTGTATGACCTGCGCCCCTGCTTGGACTACGGGGTGGAAAAGTACCAAAACGCCGCCTTCTTCCTACGCCACGCCAAGGACATTACCATTGAAAAAACCAAAACCGACTGGGGCAACCTGTGCCCGGATTACAGCTGTGCGGTAGACGCCGCCTACGTGGACAATCTGGAGCTGATACGCCTAACCGGCCATGCCGCCGACCCGGCAGAGGACGACCTAAAGCTGCGCCATGTGCGGCTGGTAAAATAAAGGAGTAAAAGTATGGTACAAATACAAGGCTACAAGGTGAACAAGCTGCACATGGAAAATACCGTAGCAAACGGCACCGAATTGCAGCTGCAAAACCAGGTAAAATACAATGTAAACTACATGGACGATGTGCACAAGTGCGTGGGGATCCTGTCCTTTCGCATTACCGACGGGAATATGAACCCCTTTGAAGTGCAGATTGACATGGTGGCGGAGTTCACCTACGACGAAGGGGATGACAAGGCGGACATTCACACCCAGTCCTTTGACCAGATCTATCCCTTCCTGCGCCAGATTGTCAGCCAAATGGCCGGCCACTGCGGCGTGCCCGGGCTGATGATCCCCATTATGCGGCTGAACAAAGACACCGTGACCGTTGGCGGCCCGGACCAGTCGCCCCTGAACTGATATGGACAGACTGTGTGAGAACTGCTGGTACTTTGTGTGCGACGGCGAGGGCGAGGACGCTGAAGAGGGCTTCTGCGACCTGATGCTGGACGAGGACGAGTACGCCCGCATGCTGGAGAGTGACACCTCCGCCGGGTGCAAATACTTCCGTCCCGATGTAGGCGAGTACGGCATTGTAAGGAAACAAAACTGATATGGCCGAGTATTTTGACCTGCTGTCCCCCACCGGAGAACCCCTGGGGATCACCAAAGAGCGAAACGCCGTCCACCGGGACGGGGACTGGCACCCTAGCGTGCATATCTTTGTGATACAGGGTGACCGGGTACTGCTTCAACGACGAAAGTGGGACAAAGAATCTTTTCCCGGCAAGCTGGATCTGGCCTGCACCGGCCATGTGGACGCCGGCGAGGACTACCTGACCGCCGCCCAGCGAGAACTGCAAGAGGAACTGAACTTAGCCGCCGGTGCCGATGACCTGCGCTACCTGTTTACCCAAAAGTTAGAGGTGGATGCAGACTTTGGTCACGGCCGCTTTGTCAGTAACGAGCACTGCCGGGTGTATCTGCTGAATCCCGCTGTTCCCCTGACCACTCTGCGCTACCAGGCGGAGGAGATCGACGAACTGGTGTGGGTAGACCGGCATACGGACATTACCGGTGCGGATTATTGCCTGCTCCCCGCGGAGTGGCACAAGGCCATGGGCCTGATTTTCGGGGCGTGATGAAAGTATAACGCACCCTACAATTGTACCAAAAGGAACCCGTAGGGGCGGCAATTTGCCGCCCGCGGGCGGATAATATCCGCCCCTACGAATAAATAAGCACCCCAAAAACACAATAACCCCCGGGCACACAAGCGGCGACTTGTGTGCCCGGGGGTGATTTTATACCCATTTACGCTGTTAAATATGCAGCACGGCGGTGGCAAAGCCAAAGTAGATCAGCAAGGAGATGGCGTCCACAATGGTGGTTACAAAGGGGGACGACATCACTGCCGGGTCCAGTTTCAACCGTTTGGCGATAATGGGCAGAGAACAGCCGATCATCTTGGCCAAAGTGACCTCAACAATCAGGGTCAGGCTGATCACCAGATCCACTTTCAAGGTCACGCCGGTCATACCCAGCATCAGTCGATCCACCAACAGTACCTTGACAAAGTTAATGGCCGCCAGGCTGCTGCCGCAAAGCAGACCCACCCGCAGCTCTTTCCATATCACTTTGAAAATATCCCGCATATTGATCTCATTAAGAGACAGGGCGCGAATCACGGTAACGCTGGCCTGACCACCGGAATTGCCGCCGGTGTCCATCAGCATAGGGATAAAGGAGGTCAAAATAATCATACTGGCCAGCTTGTCCTCAAAGCTGGTGATGATGGAGCCGGTAAAAGTGGCGCTGACCATCAAAAGCAGCAACCAAGGAATCCGGGACTTCCAAGTCGCCAGCACGCCGGTCTTCAGATAAGTCCGCTCCGTAGGCACGATGGCGTTCATCTTTTGAATATCCTCGGTGTTCTCCTCCTGGATAACATCCATCGCGTCGTCTACGGTGATGATACCCACCAGTCGCTCTTCCAGGTCCACCACCGGCAACGCCAGAAAGTCGTATTTGCTCAGCTGGGCAGCTGCCTCCTCCTGGTCGCTCAGGGTATTCACATAGATTACATTGGTCTCCATAAACGCCTCGATCCGGTCGTCCTGATCGTGGAGCAGCAGTTCCTTCACGGTGGTCACGCCTAGCAAATGGCGGGAGGCGTCCGTTACATAGCAGGTATAAATGGTCTCTTTGTCCACACCGGTGCGGCGAATGCGCTTAAAAGCGTCCTCCACAGTCATATCCCGCTTTAAGTCTACAAACTCCGGAGTCATGATAGAACCGGCGCTGTCCTCCGGGTAGCGCAGCAGAGTGTTGATGGAAGCGCGGGTTTCCACATCCGTGTTGCGCAAAATGCGCTTCACGACGGTAGCGGGCATTTCCTCAATCATATCCACCGTATCGTCCAGATACAGCTCGTCCAGCACCTCTCGCAACTCGTTATCGGAGAAAGCGTGAATCAGTGCCTCCTGGTTGTCCGGCTCCAGCTCTACAAAGGTGTCTGCCGCCTCTTCCTTACCCAGCAGGCGAAAGAACAGCAGCCGTTCTTCGTTGCTGAACTCCTCTAAAAGCTGGGCAATATCTGCCGGATTCAACTGGTTCAAAATGGTTTTAATGGCAGAGAACTGCCGTTTGGTATGAAGATCCTCAATTTCTGCTTTCAGCTCTTCTAATTCCATAGGCGCGCTCCTTTCTGCACTTGTTTTTATTCTTTACATCCCGGATATAAGCGGATTATTGCTCCGATCTATAAAAGGACGGCTCGTCCTCGTCTGTGACCCGGGCAGTCTTGCGGGCATGGAATGCCAAAAGAACGATCAACACTGCCAGACCGCCCACGCCGGCGGTCACCGCCATCCGGAAGGAGGGCTGCTGGTAAAAGCGGGTGCCCTCCACAAAGGAGGTATAGTCCTCCTGTGCCATCTCGGCACGCACCTGCTCCACGGTCTTGTCCACCCGGCGCACCTTAATGGTATAGGTGCGCACCTGGCCGTCCGAGGCGGTCACCGGCAGGGTCAGGTCGATCTCCTGCTCCGGCGCCAGCGTCATCTCCACCGGTGCGCAGTAGGCGTTAATATCCTTGGTCACCGGGGTAATCATCAGCGAGGTCAGGTCGCTGGGAATATACAGCTTGTAAGTGGTATCGTCCGCATTCATCTCCGGCACCAGCTCACCCAGGGTGCAGGTTATCGAGTCCAGGTGGTTCTCGCTGTTCTTAACATAAGCTGCGGCGTTCTTGTAAGTAAAGGTATATTTGGCGGAGCCGGTGTCATAGCTGAGGGTGACCACCACCGCCGTTTGATGGTTGGTGCTGTCCGTATCATAGGTCACGAACAGGTTGCCCTCCCCCTGCACCTTGTAGCTTTTCAGCTTTGGCGACACCGCCGCGTTGTCCAGCACTAACTGGTACTGGTACACATCGCTCTTAAACTGCCCCACAATGGTGGCGCCGGAAAAGGCAATGCGCTCCAGCACCGGGGCCTGTGCCGCAAAGGCAGGCAGGCACTGACCCAGCAGACACAGGGTCAGCAGCAGGTATAAGAACTTTCGCTTCATAAGGTCACTCCGTGATCAGGTAACAGGTGCAGCCCCGGTCGTCCAGCAGCTGCTTCACAGCCCGGCGGCTTTTTTCCGGGCAGGTAATGGCATAAATTTGGTTTTCATTCGGGTTTTGGGCGCATTTGTCGGCCACTTCTTTTTTCAGGTCCGCCGTCGTGGTAGAGGTGATGTTTACCGCCACCGGTTGGAGAAATTTTACATCCTGCCCCAGGTCGGCAGTCAGTCGCTTGGACAAATCGGCAAACCCGTTGTGGTTAAAGGTGCCCGCCGCCTGCGGCAGCTCCGTGCCCTCCAGCACAAACACCGTTACCCCGGCGCGAACGCTCTCCTCCACCAGCGAGCGAATGTAGTTGTAAACCTCCGTGCTGTCCGGGTTCAGGTAGCGGTTGCCCGCCGGATCTGTGTAAGCGGTTTTGCCGCTCTTCACCGCCCAGGCCGGATTGGCAGCGGTCTGCACATTGTCCGGATAGCACACAACGTGCCCCAGCACCAGCAGGTCATTCTTGCCCAGCTTTTGACAAGAGGAGCGCAAATCCCCGGCAGGGGAAGATACCGCCCCGGCTGCCGCCACAGTACCCAGGGTAGAGGCGTAGCCCACGGTGCCGTCCGCCCGCTTAATATCAAAGCCGGCAGCGGTATAACCGCCGGAGGACAAGTCGTCCATCATGGCGTCCAACATCACCGCACCGTCCAGGGACAAACTGTCCACCTTGGCTGCCTTGGCCTCCAGCGCCACAGCGCTGATGGTGTTGCCGTCTACCGTGTCCGTTTGGGCGGCAGGCATGGCGTGCAGATCCATCCAGGCGTCCATCAAAATATAGCCCACATACAGCAGCGCCAGCCCCAGCAGCACCAAAAGTACCCGGCGCATCACCTGGCCGGGCGTGGCCTTTTGGAACGCCGGGCCTTTTTTACGCCGCTCCCGATCCAGCTCTGCCTGACCCGCCTGGGTGCGAGGTTCGATGTATTTGTCTGCAAAGTCAATGGGGCGGCCCACTTCCGGCTCCGTCCATTTTTGACCCCGCTTGTCATTACTGTAAAATCGCTTTTGCTTTTTCTTCATCTTGCCTTATTCCGCAGCCTGCTGCGCCGCACGGCACAGACCGGCAATGGTGGCTGCCGGATCCGCACTCTTAAACACCGCAGACCCTGCCACAAACACATTGGCACCGGCCTTGGCCGCTGCCTTTACCGTCTCCAGGTTAATGCCACCGTCCACTTGCAGATCCAGGTGGGGATAGCGGCTGCGCAGCAAAGTGAGCTTTGGCATCATATCTGCCATAAAGCTTTGGCCGCCGAAGCCGGGCTCCACCGTCATCACCAGCACCAGGTCCAGCTCCTCCAGATAGGGGAGGATGGCCTCCGCCTTGGTGATGGGCCGCAGGGCCACCGCTTTTTTTACGCCGCACTCCCCCATGACCTTCAGAGCCTGGGCGATGCGGGTGGGGTGGTCGGCCTCCAGGTGGATAGAGAGCAGGTCCGCCCCAGCCTTGGCAAAGGCTTCGATGTACCGCACCGGCTTTTCGATCATCAGATGGACATCCAGGAACATGTCGGTGCACCGGCGGATGGACTGGACCACCGGGACGCCGATGGTGAGATTGGGAACGAAAGCGCCGTCCATCACGTCCACATGGAGGTAGTCGGCATCGGAGACCCGCCGGATATCCCGTTCCAGATTGACAAAATCGGCGGAGAGGATGGAAGGTGAAACTTTTATCATGGTTTTGACCCCGCTTTCCGAAAAAATGAGAGGTTTTGATCAGGGCTGTAGGGGCTGGGCCAGGGGCAGAGGGCCGGTCCG
>ENA-OQHR01001260-OQHR01001260.1-human-gut-metagenome-genome-assembly--contig:-NODE-1260-length-13151-cov-7.308398_pt1 | contig 13151 bp, 10 predicted proteins | sample MGYA00242566_ERZ504725 | MGnify/ENA primary metagenome ERZ504725 (study PRJEB26092, sample SAMD00036217) | human gut metagenome | host: Homo sapiens | study: EMG produced TPA metagenomics assembly of... | reverse complement strand
CTGGCAGCAGCACATGAATTCAGCGGAGACTTTGACACAACCTTCCGTGCAGTGAACGAGCCTGAAGGCAGAACAAGTATCGACTTTGGCGATACCTGGTACGAAGCACAAATCGGCGGCACAGCTAAGCTGAGCAAGAACAGCCTGATTTATGCAGACTTTGAACGCAGCTTCGGCGGTGATGTTGAAGAGAAATGGCGTGTAGACGCAGGCTTAAGATTTACGTTCTAAAGATTAATTTCCTGACATTGTGCCATTTAAGGCATATGTATAGAGCGGGCAGGAGCTGAAGCTATCACTCCTGCCTCCACTCAGTTTTTATTTATGAGTGAGGAGATGTACAAAAATGAGTAAGAGTAAAAAAAGCTTAGTGAAAACCAAACTTGCCTTAGCTATTGCTGTAGCTTTAGGCTGCAGTCTGATGAGTGTTGCAAGTGCTGCCAGCTATGATATGACCAGCAGCGAATACGCAGGCGGCATTACTTTGGACAGCAAGACGTATCCTAACAAAGCACAGGTTGGTTCATCTAAAGTAAAGCCTGATGTTTTCAGCTTCAGATATGATAAAAATACTGGCAAGATAGTTGGCGGAGACGTCAATGTAACCTCTGATGTTATGTCCAAACCGGTATTTGCTTCTTTAGAGGTAAAAGCAAGCGATTTGCCTGACTATACTAATGCGACAATCAATAAGGTTCTTAATGGGCTGTTAGATAAATTTGTTCTTACGGATTCTGCAAAAGCATCGTCTGCCTATTATTTTTTAAGGGGATATTCACAAATCAAAATTGTGGATGATGATGGTAATGTAATTCGCAGTGCATTTATTATAGTAAAAAATAATGCTGACCGCGATAAGTATTATTTCTATAATGGCAGTGCCGGCACATATACTAATGTTTTGAAAAATGATAACAATCCTTACTATGATATATCGTCAAGCGACCGTACTGCTCTGAGTCCGACTTACGAGGAAGTGAAGATACCTGCAAATACCCTGGTTTTCTATGGTGACAATAAGGATATGCAGTTTACTATTCAGCCTGACCTGTCTTCAGAAAGCTTAAAAGCCGCAGTACAGGGAGCAGATAAGGATTTGTACATAACTAATTCTGCCGTTAATGTTAAAACGCAAAAACCTAGTAACGGCTATACTGTACTCAATATTAATGCTATAGGCAATTCTGATGATACTGTGTATGGTATTTACAATGATAAGTCCGGTATTGTCAGCGTCCAGTCAAGATTTTTTAATATGAATGTCAGCGGTAATGACAAGGGCAGTGCTATTTATGCAGGCAATAACGGTACAAACGAAAGCAAGGTAAAAGTTAAGGTTGCGGCAATGCCTACAGATTCGATTAAAAACACTATTACCGCAACAGGCAACATAGCAGAAGCCGGTAAAAACGGTGTTGTTGAGTTCAGTGCTGAAAATAATACTATAATCAGCAGTACCGGCGGTAATATTTTCTATGCACATGATGGCGGTAAAATCAATGTCCTGAAGGGTGATAAAAATTATCTTGGCATAGATGTCCAAAGTGTAGCGGACGGAAAATATCTTGCATTGGCTGAAAACAAGGGCGAAATCAATTATGGTGTAAGCAGTACTCATTATGACAAGCTTGATTATGATGCAATAAGTGTTGCTTCCTCAAAGGGAAATCTTGCCGGTGATATGAAAACTGATGCCGACAGCAAGATAACCTTTGGTATTAGTGGCACCGGCAGAGCGTATACGGGCAATGTTTCCGGTAATATTTCCTTATACGCTTATGATGGTGCAACATGGAATGGTGCGATTTCCGGTGATGACAGCAACATAAATCTTGGGTTTACCGGTAATTCCGTGTGGAACATTACCTCTGATGCTAAGCAGCATGTAAATAAGCTTACCTCCTCTGATGCTGCCAGCAAGAGAAACTTTGTAAATGTCGGTGCAGGTGATATTACTATTGATAAGTATGCCGGTAATACTACCTTTGTTTTCCAACATACTGCCGAGAATCCGGCAGATTTGACGGGTGGTAATGTTACTATTAAATCGGCAGTACCTTCTGATATCCTTTCAACCGGTATTGGCGATGGTACTGAAACAGAGGATGTTTTAGCTCATTCCGCTTCAACGGTATATCTGCAGACAGCTGCTGACGGTATAAATACGGAGGATACAGGGCTTGTTAATCAAGTACTGGATAATTTGGCTAAAAAGCTGACATATTCTGCATATGTAGATGGTGAGCGTAATTTGAGCGGCAGAGTAGAAATTGCCGAAGGTCTGACAAGTTCTTCTGTTGCTAAGTATTATAGTAATATTACCTTTGATGAGAAAACCGGTCAGGCTAAAAAGGAAGAAAAAATATATAATCCATATGTTGGAGTAATGTTCGGCGATGAAAAGGCGGACTCAGCGGCAGGCTATAAGGATATTATTAGCGGAACAGCTGCAGGCAAGGATTTAAAATATACCTTTAATGACAACGCAATGGTAGAGGTAAAGCTTAATTCCATGCCGAAGGGTGTTTGGGGTAATACATTGTATTGTGCTGCCATCAACAACTATGGTACTGCTCCTTATAAATCAAGTCCGTTTGTTGCTAAAGGCGGACCGTCCTACACTATTGACATGCAAGGACATAATTTGAGCGTTGTATTTAATGCTTTCCCGCAGCCGGGAAGCACAGGCAGTCAGCCTATGTGGACAGCAGCCGCTATCGGAGCTTATAGAGAGGGTACTATTACGATTGATAACCCCGGTGCAGTTTATCTGGAATCCAGAAACAACTACTATTATGGCAGTGCTATAAGAGCTTCTACAGCTGCTGCTACCGATACCGGTGCTCATGTTATCATCAATAACGATAACAGCCGTGACCATGCTGTTACTATCCGCGGCGGAATTCCTACTCCTGCTTACGAACTTGACTGGCGTGCATTGGAAGCAACAAGCATGTTTAACGATGCGACTAAGGAAAACTCCAATACTATTGATATCAAGGGACTTGTAGATATCGAAACCGAAAAATCTGCAGCTATTTTTGCTCGCCAGGGATATAGCAAGGTCAGTGTTGGCGGTGGTCGTATTTTTGCGGATAAGCATGAATCTATCTGGACATCCGGAGAAAACACCATGGTTAATGTTAATGTTCTTGAGGATGAGAATGGTAACGTAACCGGTGCAGGTAATAATTATGTGCAGATTACCGGTGATGTACGCACTTCCACTGATTTCTATGGTGAGGGCGGTACTATTAATATTGGCCTGACTACACCTGATTCTTATCTGCATGGTCATTTTTACGGACCGAGAGATGAAAATACTAAATTTAATAACAACCTTTGGTTGTCCAACGGAGCTGTTTGGGATAACAAGGGATTGCTGTTCCATCCGTGGTCGGGTCCGGAATATACTACTTCTCACGAGAGTGTAATTAGTAGCCTCTATGGTGGCAATACTGCGGAAACAGCCGGTAATATTTATCAAAATGAAGCCAAGGACATCAATATCCAAAATCTGTCCGGTTATGTAAACGCATATTTGGGACATGAAATCGGTGAAGACGGCAACGCAAGCTTTGATGCTTTGGGTAATATTGTTATTGATAAGGCAATTAAGACTGATGGCAAAAATGCATGCATTACACTCTATACCGACCGCACCGGTATTGATACCAGCGACAAGGATAAGGTAGTCAATACACTTTCCGCTTTGGGAAGAAAGCTGGTTTATAACGAAGCAGTTGCTACTGAGGATAATCCGACACCGGAAATCAATCTGGATGGCAAGGTTGGTATTGCCGAAGGCCTGACTGCAGGTTCCGTAGCAATCCGTCTGGCAGACCTGGACTTCAACAAAGAGAACGGTGAAGGCAGCCTGGTTGCAGGCAGCATTCATACTCCGGATGTATACGTACCCGTCATGTACGGTAGCAGTGAAACCGCAATGATGAAGGGTGCAAAATCTGCTATGGCTTCCACCGCAATGCTGTGGCGTGCAGAAAACAATGACCTGATGAAACGCATGGGCGACCTGCGTCTGTCTGAAGGTGAAAGAGGCCTGTGGGCAAAATACTACGGCGGCAAGTACGAGATGGACAGCCAGAATACTGATTTCAACCTGAAATATAATGCATATCAGTTAGGCTATGATGCAGATGCAGGCAACGGCTGGACAGTCGGCGCAGCAGTATCCTACAACGATGGTGACGCTACCTATGGCAATGGCCGCGGTGACCTTTCTGCTTACAGTGCAGGCATCTACGGTACTTGGAAGAGCGAAGACGGACAGTATGTTGACATTATCGCCAAGTACAGCAAGCTGGAAAATGACTACAAGGTATTCAATGACGGCGGTCACAAGCTTAGCGGCGATTACAAGACCTGGGGTACCAGTATCAGTGCGGAATATGGCAAGCGTTTTGAAAATGACAACGGCTTCTACTTTGATCCGAGCGTAGAGCTGACCTTGGGACGCATCAACGGCAAGGACTACAATGCACACAGTGATTATCTGGACAGCGTTGGCGTGAAGAAGGATATGCAGGTAGAACAGGATGCGTTCAATACTTTGGTAGGGCGCGTAGGCTTCCGCCTGGGCCAGAAGCTGGATAATGCAAGCTACTTTGTAAAACTGGCAGCAGCACATGAATTCAGCGGAGACTTTGACACAACCTTCCGTGCAGTGAACGAGCCTGAAGGCAGAACAAGCATCGACTTTGGCGATACCTGGTACGAAGCACAAATCGGCGGCACAGCTAAGCTGAGCAAAAACAGCCTGATTTATGCAAACTTTGAACGCAGCTTTGGCGGTGACGTTGAAGAGAAATGGCGTGTAGACGCAGGCTTGAGATTTACGTTCTGATTTCTCATCTGTATAATATGTAAAAAGCAAGGCAGGGGGAATCCCTGCCTGCTTCGGAAAGTCAAAAAAGGTCGCTGCAAAGCGGCCTTTTTGATTATGGAAATTAATTAAGCTGTTAGCATGAATATAGCCAGATAATAAGCCAAGCACTGCGACACGTTGTGTTGTATTGCTTGGCTTTTTTTGATGATGTATAAATCTTTTATAGCTTATATGCAACCAGTTTCTGTGCTTAGTATTTAGATTTGCAGAGGATTAAATGGTACTGTCAATAGTTTTGCGCAAATTTCTTCAGACATCCTAGCAGAAGTTTAGTATATAAGTTTAACGGTTAGTGCACTTCACCGTTAAATATCAACTAGCTTCTGCTTGAGATACCTTTGCTTATTAAGTTAGCTGTATTTTAGTTTATGAAGTTAGTTTTATTCCTGGCTCATAACATTATTGTTACGTCACGCAGCTTTTTTATCTTCCATCCGGGATACGAAGATGGTGCCTGCAAGGTCACCAAGGCAGTTGTTGGTAGTAGTACCCATATCAAAGATATGATAGAATGCTGCAATAATACCAACGATTTCAGTAGGTAAGCCAAAGGCCTCAACCATGATAAACAGTTTTACGATACCGCTGCCAGGAATACCGCCGCCACCGGTAGAGAGGATAGCAGACATACCTACGATTTTAAGCATTGTAGGAATATCAAGCGAATGTCCTACGACCTGAGAAATGAAGACGATTACGCAGCCATAAAGGATAACGCTGCCATCATAGTTCATTTGGGAGCCTAACGGGATAGTGAAGCTGGAAATACGTTCCGGAACACCGAATTTTTCCTTAGCAACTTTAATGTTTACAGGAATGGAAGCTACGCTGGAACAGGTTGTTAAGGTATAAATCCAAAGCTCCATGGAATCTTTGATAAAGCGGAAGGGATTAATGCCGTTAGAAATCCAGAGAATACCGCCGTAAACCAAAATAACGTGAATGATGCACGCAAGATAATAGGTACCAGCTAAATATGCCATGCTTGTAAAAAGGCTTGCACCATATTTAGCAAAGGAATCAGCCATAAGGAAGAAAATACCGATAGGAGAAGCTTTCATAACCATGGTGATAAGAGAGAATACCATATCACTTACAGCTGCAAAGCCTTTTTTTAACATTTCTTTGTTTTCTTCATTTGCAACTTTCATGATTGCAATACCGAAGAATACTGCAACAATAAGGGTTTGAAGAATGTTGCCTTTAGTGAAGGTGACGAAAATGTTAGTAGTAAACATATCAGTGAAGAATTTTGCCATGGTAATGCTAGTGGCTGCAGCAACTTTTTTCGATGCAAGACCGGTAAAGTTAGCAATTTCGCCGGGACGGATAATTTCCGTGACTGTAAGACCAATGACAGTTGCTACAAGTGTTGTCAGCACATAGTAAGCTATAATGTGACCAGCAATTCTTCCTAAAGAACTTAAATTCTTCTGAGAAGTGATACCGGTGATGATAGTAAAAAATACCATTGGAACTACAATCATCTTTACGCAGTTAAGCCAGATGGTACCGATGAAGGCTACTTGCTTCATTATATCACCACAAATAAGTCCGGCTAAGGAGCCGATAATCATGGCAACAAAAATCTGAGTCGTCAAACTAATTTTCTTTCCACCAATAGTCATGATGCTTCCTCCTTATAAGCTTTTATCAAGCTCCAAAATAATATTTGCAGCAGCTTTGGCATCTTCTGCCGTAATACCTTTGTAATATACTAAACGCACGCAGGTTTTGAGCACTGTTTTGATTAAAAGGCCCTTTTCTTTTGCCATTTCGCAGAATCTTGAGGGCGATACTGAAGCTCCTGCCAAATCCAAAACCAGAATGTTGGATTGCACTTCTTTTTGCAAGGAAATATGCTGTAATTTTCCTTGTAATAAAGAAGCTGTTAAACGTGCATTTTCAATATCCTCAATCATGCGGCTGATGTTATGCTTGAAGGCATAAATACCGGGTGCAGCAAAAACACCGCCTTGGCGCCATCCGCCACCCAAAATCTTACGAATTTCTCTACCTTCATCAACTTTGGCTTTAGTAGAGCACATAAGAGCACCAACAGGAGCGCCGATACCTTTAGAAATGCAAACCATTACAGAGTCTACGTATTGGCAGATTTCTTTTGCGTTTACGCCTAGGGATGCAGTAGCATGGAAAAGTCTTGCTCCATCCATATGAATTTTGGCTCCATATTTATCTGCCACAGCACGGAGCTTTGCCATCTCCTCTACGGGAATTACATAACCGCCTGAAAAATTATGAGTGTTTTCTATGCAGATTAGTTTTGCTCCGCTTTCCTTCAAAAGGTTATCAATGGCATCAATATCAGGAGTGTTATTAGCATTAAATGGATATTTTATGGGCTCCATACGACAAAACTGATCGGAGAAAAGGAACTTTTCGGTTAATAACATATGCTGCTGTTCGTGTACCAGTACTTTTTCGCCAGCTTTGGCCCATAAGAGAGCACCTACAGTATTAGCGAAAGTTCCGGTAGGACAAAGCAAGGCTGCTTCTTTACCAGTAGTTGCCGCTACCAGATCCTCTAATTCATTGATAGTCTTATCTTCACCACGATTATTTTTGTCGGTACGTCCATCATCTCCGAGCGGAGCTGTTAAAATTGCTTCTAGCATTGCTCGGTCAGGCATTGTAAGGGTATCACTTCTTAAATCAATCATGTATTCACTCTCCTTAAAAAATATAAAAACCTCTAGTTTTTACTCTAGAGGTTATAGTCTGGTAATAGCTATAATGCTCTGTCCTTTGGCCTGAGAGACTCAAGAATTACTTCTTTTCCACCTTCGGCGCCCATAAGGGACTCTCCAGAGTTGTGCAAAGCTTTCTACGTGAAATATTGAGAAATGTCGCTTTGCACTGCATATCAATCACTATATATAATATATCTTATAATCAGTGACTTGACCAATACTAAAAACTATGTTTTAATATACAAAAAAAGCTATATTATTTTTGCCGGAAATAGCTTGTTAACAGTGTTTTTCGGTGGTATAGCAGAAGTAGAAATTAAGTTGTAATTATTTGTGTATTTATTATTCATGGTATTGGCGAGGCAATTATGGAAAGAGTTATGGAATATATTTTGGCTATTGCAAAGTTCAAAAGCGTATCCAAGGCAGCAGAAAATTTATTTATCAGCCAGCCTGCCTTAAGTGCAATAGTAAAAAAAGAAGAAAAACGACTGGGTGTTGAACTTTTTGATAGGCAATACAAGCCTCTGCAGCTTACAAATGCAGGAACTATATATGTTAATGCAGCTAAGAAGATAAAAGACATTGAAGAAAAAATGCTTTACGACTTAAATTGTAAAGAGCAGAATGGTGTTAGAAAAATAACAATAGCAAGCTATGCTTTTTTGTTTACGCATTTTCTTGCGAATTTTGTTGAGAAATTTAAATCACAGCTTTCACGTGACATAGAGATAGAGCTCATTGAGAAGCGTACTGAGGAAGCGCTTCCAGGAATACAGAAAGGCATTTACGATTTTGCCATTACGACTCATCAGAGGCGCGTTAAAGGCTGTTCTAGTGTACCTTTATTAAAGGAAAAGGTAATTATTGCCGTACCTAAAAGCTATGCGATTAATAGTTACATAAAAAAATACGCTTTAAGCTATCAGGATGTAGTTGCCGGAGCTGCAAACAGTGATAAGTATAGCAGCGTTTCCATCAGTTATTTTGCTGATTATCCTTTTATTTTACATGTAAAAACTAAAGAAATGTATCGTAGGGCTCGCAAAATATTCCGCAATAGCGGTATTAATCCTAAAGTTGTTTCATATATGGAGGATTTTCTGTTAATGTATTTCGTTGCGAATTCCGGTCAGGGGATTATTTTTATGCGAGAGGCTATGATACAATATATGGAGCCATCAGATAAGCTGGTATTCTATAAAATAAATGATCCGGCAACGGTATATAATGTTAATGTGTATTATAGGAAAGAAAATGAAAATAAAAAAGAAATAAGAGCATTTATAGATAGCTGTAACTCTTATTGGAATGCTAATTATAGTGAGGAGAGCTTAACATGAATATAACAGTATATCTTTCCTCGTCGACAGGAAATCATCCTAACAAAAAGTCCATGGCCTTACCTTATGTAAAGTCAGGGATTTGTATTATCTGCAGCCAGATTTGTTTTTATATAAAAAAAGATTGAACCAACAGGCCCAAGTGATGCGACTTACAATGCCGCGCTTATGCCTAAAGGTTCAAATTCTGTTCATAGTATTTAGTTATAAGGATGACAGTCCGGGCATCCGCTACATCACTCCGGAGTACGAGCATCAACGGTTGATGCCAATCTACACTCTTCCAACAATTAAATTATATCATGTGATTTAAAGCTTGTAAATAAAACTGCTGTTAGCGGATTACAAGAAATATGATAGAAAATACTTTGCGGGTTTCAACATCTGCTACACTTTTATTGATCAAAAAGATGGTTGCTTCAGCTATCATGGAACGAGAGGCTGCTGTGAAAAATAAAAACAGCATTAAGAAATTTGATGTTAAAATCAAGCTTCTTAATGCTGCGCTTCACAGTAATCTCTCTTTAGTTTTTCTGTAAATAGGGCATGAACTGAAAGTTTTTATCTAAATATTGACCGGCATAGGCTACGCCTTTACCCATGGTAAAGGCTGCTAAAATAGTGCCGATTCCCAATCCGTCTATGTGTCCCAGCAAGAACAGTGTCAGCAGTGCGGTGATAGCCAGGCAGGTGACGTCAAAGGTAATTTTGATTTTGGCGTACTCAATTTTTATAATGGTACTCAACTCACGCGGGAACAGATCCGTAGGGATAATGGGCAGGCCGCAGCGGTTGGACAAAGCAATGCCGATGCAGATTAAAATATAGCTTACGACAAAATACAGCACACGCCAGGAAAAGGCCTGCGGCAACATGTTGATATACAGTTCGAACAAATCAAGGAATTGGCTGAACACAAAGCCTACAACAAAGCTGAATATATAGGATGCGATAAATTTTTTGCGCAGATACATCAGGCTGGCGATGAGCAGTCCTTGGAAAATGTAGGTCCAGGTACCAAGTGTGAGCTTAGGAAAGGCTTCACTGAAGGCAAAGGGAACGCTGCTGATGGCGCTGATGCCGGAACCGGAGTAGAGCATGAGCACGACGCTGAAGCTGTTGATGATTACTGCAACCAAAAGTGCTAGCTCACCGCACAAGGTAAGACGTGAATTTTTTTCGTTTAAAAGCATTTTTTTACCCCTCTCGAAAACAATAAATTTATCAAAAATGCATTTCCTATTATATTACTAAATTTTGTGTTTGGCAAATTTTCTGTTGCCTCCGGTGAATGTAGTTTAGCAGTAAATTTTAAAACGATTGGGAAGATGAATTATAAATCTTAGACTGATAAAGAAACATTCGAAATCTTATATAAAAATAATATACTAAAGAAATTTTTTTGCTTTTACGATTCATATGAGAGTGATATAATTAAAAAAAGCGCCAAAAAGCAAAAGAGTATAGATGAGGGGGTTGATATCATGGGTAAAAGAGCAATATATTCCTGCATTACACTGCAAAAGGAGCTGGAAAACACCATTAAGAAAATAGGCTTTGATGGCAAGGTAACTTATCTTAATGCTGCGCTGCACAGCGATCCGCAGAAGATGCATGAGACGCTGCAAAGGATTATTGATGAAAATACAGAAGCAGAGGAGATAGTTATCTGCGTTTCCGGCTGTGGCAAGGCTACTTGCGATTTAAAGGCAACAACTTGTCCGATTGCTGTGCCACGTACTATGGACTGCATTGACGTTCTTTTGACAGGCTCCGGTATCAAGCGTCCCGACGGAGCGATTTTTATAACTAAGAGCTGGATGAACTTTATGAAGAACTCTACGATAGATTATACCAAGCTGGTGCAGGAGCGTGGGCAGGAAGAAGCAGAAGCATTTCTGAAGCAGCTTTATAAGGGCTTTACGGATTTTTACATCATTGATACAGGAACGTATGCTTTGCAAGAGGTTGAAGCTTATATTATGCCTTTGGTAAAGCTTTTAGGAGGAACGCTTACGCGTCTGCCGGGGCCTTACAAGGTGCTGGAGAAGCTTATGTCCGGCAAATATGATGAAAGCGTTATTGCTATACCTAAGGGAGGAACCTTAAGCATCCATGAATTTGATGGTCTGCGTCCATGCACGATTAAAAAGTAAGGTTGCAGATACTAGCTGTGCAGAGCGCAAGCATAGCAGGAAGGCGCATGATTTTTATTAGAGAAAAAATAGGCTGTGACTCTGCTGATGCTGCTAAAAACTGCTTACTTAAGAAACCTCAGCTTATTTTGTAAAGAAGGAGAATGCTAATGAAGCTAACAGTCCTTGCAGACAACAATACATACATTGATCAATATTATCTTGCCGAGCCGGCTTTAAGTATATACATAGAAAATAGCGATAAAAAATATCTTTTTGATACCGGTTATAGCGATGTGTATTTAAAAAATGCAGAAAAGCTGGGGATAGACCTTGAGCAGCTTGACGCTGTAATTATTTCGCATGGACATAACGACCATACCGGCGGTTTGGCTTTCTATCCCAAGACGAAGCATGAGCCCCTGCTGATAGCTCATCCGGGAATAATAGAGGATAAAAAAGCAGACGGCCTAAGCATTGCGCTTCCCGTTTCTGAGGCTTATCTTCAGGAAAGGTTTACTTTTAAGCTTACGAGAGAGCCTTTGTGGCTTGATGAGCAGCTTGTGTTTCTTGGGGAGATTCCCAGAGAAAATGATTTTGAAAATAAAAAGCCTGTGGGAGAGCATTGTCTGACTGACGGCTGGCATGATGATTATGTGCTGGATGATTCGGCGCTGGTCTATAGGCAGAAGGACGGAATTTACATAATAACAGGCTGCTCGCATGCCGGTATCTGCAATATTGCTGAATATGCCAAACAGATAACGGGTTGCAGCGTGATTAAGGGGATTATCGGAGGCCTGCATCTTTTCAGCGGACGTTCGCAGCAGACCTTAGCGACAGCAGATTATCTGAAGCAAAATGTTGAGGGAAATATCTATCCCTGCCATTGTACTAATCTGGCGGCGAAATTTGCTTTGCATGCACAGCTGCCGGTGCAGGAGGTTGGAGTTGGCCTGACCTTGGAGTGGTAAAGAAATGACAGAAAAAATAAACGCGCAAATTTTTTTCAATGATTTTTTTAGAGTCCGTATTGTAAAATACTGTTAAAGATAATTGATGGCGAGGTGTGGTGGCAATGCGGGAAGTAATCATTGAAAAGCTAAAGCAGATAGAACAACAGGAAAATATTACGATTCTTCACGCGGTTGAATCCGGCAGCCGTGCGTGGGGTTTTGAATCTCAGGACAGTGATTTTGATGTACGCTTTATTTATGTGCGTCCGCGTGATTATTATTTAAAATTAGAACAGACGAGGGATGTACTGGAATTCCCCATCAACGATTTGCTGGATGTCAACGGCTGGGATTTGCAGAAGGCGTTGAGGCTTTTGCATCGCTCCAATCCGTCGGTATTCGAATGGTTCAAGTCGCCGGTTGTTTATAGGGAAACTGCTTTCAGCCATGAATTTATTCCTCTTATGGAAAACTATTTTTCAACGAAGAGCGGTCTTTACCATTACCTGAATATGGCAGACGGAAACTATCGGGAGTACCTGCGGGGAGAAATGGTGCGAGCTAAAAAATATTTTTATGTTTTGCGGCCTCTGCTTGCCTGCAGATGGATTTTTAGGACTAACACTCCGCCACCGATGCGTTTTGCGGAACTGATGGCCTCCGATTTGCCTGCGTATCTTAATGAATCCGTGCAGGAGCTTTTGCGCATTAAGATGGAAGTGCCCGAGCTGCAATTTATTCCCAAAGCAGATGTAATAAATACTTTTATTGAAGAGGACATTCCGCGACTTAAAGAGAAAATCAGGAGCTTGCCTGAGGAACGCAGGCAGGGGTATGATGAGCTTAATACACTGTTTTTGAAGTATTTGCAGTAGAATTGTTCATAAGTTTTATGATATAATTTGAATACGAAATTGAGCAACATATCGGAATTTATAAAGGAGAATATTGATGAAAATATTTTTATGTTCGCACTTTTCAAGTGTAGGAAGTCTGATAAAGGAAGAAATTGAAAATAAGAACGTCGCATTTATTCCAACAGCTTCACTGCGTGAAGGCTACACCGGTTATGTCGGCTCGGCTCGAAAATTATTCAAAAA
>ENA-OQHR01001249-OQHR01001249.1-human-gut-metagenome-genome-assembly--contig:-NODE-1249-length-13236-cov-6.523748_pt1 | contig 13236 bp, 12 predicted proteins | sample MGYA00242566_ERZ504725 | MGnify/ENA primary metagenome ERZ504725 (study PRJEB26092, sample SAMD00036217) | human gut metagenome | host: Homo sapiens | study: EMG produced TPA metagenomics assembly of... | reverse complement strand
AGAAACATTTTATCAAACAATCCTTTCCAAAATGGCGGAATTATAAAAAGACCAATGCCAGTATCAGCTATATTTGAATTCAAGATTATTGTAAGGGGTGGGAAGGTATATGCTGCATAAAATAATTTACAAAAATTTTAAAAGCAATATACGGAAATATATTTTATTTTTTGTCAGTAACATTATAGCCGTAGCAGAATTATTTATCTTTTGGGGATTGAATGATGTTGTAGTGCGGGCAGTTACAGAACCTTCGATTATGATGGGAATAAAAAGTGATTTTATGATAGCGGTTGGATTAATAACTGGTGTTACAATACTTTTGATGGTATTTTCTATGCGCTATTATATTAAACTCCGGGCAAAAGATTATGGAACTTTTATTATGCTTGGGATGAAAAAGAAGATGTCTTATATGCTTCTTTTTGCGGAATACATTATAGGATGTATAGGTTCTTTTAATTGGTATTTTGTTAGGAAATCTGCTCCTATATGGAATTTTATATTGCTTAAATCAATACAATCCTCAGATTATTACATTACAAAAAGTGGATCCGGTCGTATATAAAAATACAATTCTTTTGTGTCTGGGAGTTATGCTTGGAATCTTTATAATTCTCCTGGTGTGGATGGACGGAAGAAATTTAAGCTCTTTAATGATGAAAGAGGAAATAAAGGAAAAACGTCCCGTCAGTTCAAAATGGCTGTTGTTTACAGTGTTAGGGATTGTATTTATAATACTTGCAATTAAACAATATAAGCCAGGAACATGGGGATATTATTTTGCACATATATATTTTCTGATAGGCGGAATTCTTATTATCACTTTCAGTGGTGCATTTATTCTTGAACAGGCGAAAAAAGAACCTTTTTACTTTCGGTATGCATTGAAAATCAATCAACTTGATAGTAAATATCAAAGTAATATATTAATTATTCTGATGTTATTTGTAATACATTTTTTTGCTCTTTCTTATATCGGTACACAAATAGTAGAGATTCTGCCTCTTGACAAGACAAATAGTAATTATCCTTATGATATAATCTGGATGGCACGCCAGAACGATGAAAAATACAGTGAAAAAATAGCTGAAAAATATAATGGGACAGTTAAACATATTCCGATGATCCGGGCAACAATGTTTTATTCACAGGAAGAAATTGGAATATCTGAATCCACATATAAAGAACTAACAGGGAAGGCTTATGGTTTGTCTGGGAAAGAAATTGTTATAGGAATTGAGGACCAGAATTATCAGAGGGAAGAAAAAGTAACTGATAAGGTTCTTTATGATTTATTTGGATGGCTGTATATTGGTAAATTTAATCCGAATAAAAAGGAATTTGAATCTTCCAATATTTTAAAAGATGCGAATTATCAGTATAGGATAAAAGAAATTCATACACAAAACGTATTTGGAAAATTCGTACCAGAAGATGCCGGTGAAGGGTGTGAAGATACAGTTATATTTTCGGATGAATATTTTGATAAACAATGGAAAAAACAGGCAGCAGATGATGAAGAAGTTTCAATGTTAGAAGTATTTTCTTTTCCAAAAACAAAAGAGCAGATGGCATGGAAAGAGATAAAAGATCACGCAGATAAAGAAGGAATTACTGTATTCCAACCAGATGACAGTCATTCGCCACATGCTATATGCTATGATAAGACTGTGTTTTTAAAAGAGCAGAAAGCAAGTAATATATTTTTACTTTTTAGCAAGCTGTTTATTCTGATAACACTTTTGATTAGTGGTGCTTTTATTATGGTTGTTAAAAATCTGGCCGAAATGTCTTCTTATCAAAGACGTTATGAATTTTTTCATTCTATGGGCATGAAACAAAAAGAGCAAAAGAAGATCTTAAGTTTTGAGATTTGCAGCGTAGCAAATATAGCATTAGGTACAGGTATTTGTTTAGCTCTTTTATATGTAATGACTTATTTACATTGGTATGATGCGATAGGTGAAAAAATATCAACCACTTTTTGGAGCTACTGGCTTAAGCTCGTTGGAATTTATATAATTATTCAGATAGTTGTGCAGAAATTATTTGTAAGGTATGTGAACAAAAGAATTTAGAAGAAAAGCTCAGACGAGGTTTGTTGTATCAAATTTTGAATGCGATATAAAAATACGCATATAATATTTTACTGACAAATGTTTGCAAAAATCACTTGCCTTTTGCAAAGGTTCGTGATAAAATTTTTGTCAGTGATCAGGTTGCAGAAACTTGCGATGCCTGCGACCGGACGGAGGACCTGAGGGCCCTCCGTTTTTCTATATATGCAGATTTTTATAGAAGGTGAAAAATGACAGAAAAAGCGTTAAAACCGATAAAACCGTTTTTGAATTATGAAGAACAAATCAATAATCTCATCGAGCAAAAAGGAATGATTGTTAATGATCATAAATTTGCTGTGTCCAAATTAGAAGATATCAGTTATTTTGCTTTAATAGATGGATATAAAAATCTGTTTTATAATCCTATGACAAGAAAATATAAGGAAGGCACAACCTTTGAGGATCTTGTTGCTTTATATGAATTTGATGAAAAACTTCGTACATTGATCTTCCGGTATCTTTGTCATTTTGAGCAAAAAATGAGATCGCTGATTTCTTATCATTTTTGTGATACTTATTCAGAAAAACAGGAAGATTATCTGAATGCTGTACATTATAATAACTCGGGAGCAAATAAAAAGAAAATTGCTGCTTTAATAGCTATACTGGATAGAGAAGCAAAGAAAAGCACAGATCACGCTTATGTAGTTTATCAAAGAAAAACATATGGAAATGTTCCTATGTGGGTCATTATGAAAACTTTAACATTTGGACAGATGTCAAAGATGTATTCATTTCTGACGACCAGTATGAAAACGAAAATTAGCCGACATTTTGATTATGTAAGTGAAAAAGAACTAATTCAGTACATGAAAGTGCTTACCTTATATAGAAACGTCTGTGCTCATAATGAAAGGTTATTTTCATATAAGAGCAGGTTTGATATCCCTGATACAATATTACATAGAAAAATGAAACTTCCGCAAAATGGAAATAAATACAAATGTGGAAAAAACGATTTGTTTTCTGTTGTGATTGCTTTTCGAATGTTGCTGGCGAAAGAAGATTTTGCTGAATTTAAAAAATCTTTGAATCAGATAATTAACCAGTATATGAAAAAGACGGGCAATCTAAACCAGGATTTATTTTTCAAAGCAATGGGATTCCCAGAAAATTGGAAGAATATAAGTAGATATAAATTATAAAATAATCAATATAGTACGAACCGAGGATTCAAAATGAAAACTACGGAAAACAGATAAATATATAAATGGTCAGGAAGGTCAATATTTTGATTTGCCTGACTTATTTTTTTTATATCCAAATATGTAAGAAAAGTTGCCGATGGAAAGTTCTTTGCATTTTATTTGTAACATTTATCAAATTGAATAGTTAATATTATAAAGGAAAGGAGGACAGCACATGGATTTTGATTGTATATATAAATCATATTACCTGGACGTATATCATTTTTTGTGTGGTTTATCATCGAACAAAGAAATTGCAGAAGATATTACACAGGAAACTTTTACAAAAGCATTGACGGCAATTAATTCATATGATGGAAGAAAAGATATACGTGCATGGTTATTTACAATTGCAAGAAATACATATTTTACATATTGTAAGCGTGAGAAAATCTATGTGGAATGGGAGCCTCCAACGGAGCAGGTCGATATTCAGACGGAGTTTATTGACAATCTAATAAATAAAGAACAGGTTGAGAAAATACATAATTTTTTGAAAAATATGAAAGATCCATACAAAATAGTATTTGAATTAAGAATACATGGGGAACTTTCATTTGAAAAGATTGGAAGAATTTTTGGAAAAAGTTCTGGCTGGGCAAGAGTAACTTATTATAGAGCCAAAATGAAAATATTAGAATATATGGAGGCAGAGAATAATGAATAAAATAACATGTAATGTAATTAAAGATATTCTTCCGCTTTATATAGATGGGGTGGTAAGTGAAGATACACAAAAAATAGTGGATGAACATTTAGCGGAGTGCAGTTTATGCAGGGATGAAATGAATAAATTAAAAAAAACGTTAGTTATTCCAACAAATGAAGAAATACAACAGGAGACTGTCAATGTATTGGAAAAAAGTATTTCTTCTATTGAAAGAACTGTAGTTAAAAAATTTATCCATTATTCATCGTATTTCGATCTGATATTTAATATCGGAATGATTCCGTTTATATATTGGCTGTATGTGATTTGGATAAAAAAAGAAACGTCTCTTTTGAATATATATGTGTTTATCAAAAAATATAGCCGAATAAGCGGGGACTTATTAAGCTTTGCTTTGTTTTTTGTAATATTTATTTGTTGCGATATTATCCATATTGTTTTAACCATGAAAAAGAAACAATTGAATATTATGGATTCGGTAGTTGTGATGTCAATTATGGTAAAGTTATTTCTTATTCTTATTCTAATGGCATTTTTAACGGCAGGTATATTAATGTAAGGGGGAGAATTCATGTTCAAAGTTGTATGGAAAAGCTTTAAGTATAATAGGAAAAATTTTCTTTCTTTTTTTATGAGTGAAATATTATCAGTTGCAGTTATATTTATGCTTATTTATATTCAAGAGGCATTGTCACAAGTCCCAGGAATAAAAACTGAAGCGTTACAATTTGCATATCAAAGTGAATTAAGAAAGCAGTTACGCATAATCATTCCATGTATTATTTTAATTATGATTCTGGTAACGGGATATTCTGTTAAAGCGTATATAAACACAAGAATATGGGATTATAAATTATTTCAATTATTAGGAATACGCAAGAAAAATTTAAAAGTAATGATTGGTCTGGAATATGTAATAAGCGGTATGCTTGCATGTGGTTTTGGAATTCTGTTTGGTTTAATTGGAACGAAAATTATAAAAGAAATTCTTCATACTAGAATAAATGCAAGATTTGTCAAAGGCATTTCGATGTCAAGAGTTTATCTTGTGTTGATTCTAAGCTGTCTGATCATGACGATAGGCGTATATATTACATTGCAAATATTATTAGATACCAGAACGAATTTAGGAGATAAGATATTCAAGATTAAGGAATCTCGAATCCATTCGATGATATCAGTTATTTACTTTATAGTGGGTATTTTGGTTATTAGTAGTGGTTATCTGTTGGTGAATAATGATCCAATGATGGCTTATATGGCACTTATATGTATTTTGACAGGTCTTATAATTCTTATGATATTCGGAACTGGATTTTTTATGGATAAATTCAGTGAGTCGAAATATTATAAAAAGCATATATTAGCTTGGAATGATTGCTACTGTTACATAAAAAAACATGGATTTCGGATGCTAATGCAGATATTGTTGGGAATCATTTTAATATTTAATACATTTTTAATGCTTCGAGGTACAATTCATGACAGATATATGCCAAATGATTTTGTGTGTATCGGCAACTCAAAAGAAACGACAGCAGTAAATACTGTGGTAACAGCTCGATTTAATGGTCTTACAAAACAATTCCCGTTTCTGTGGTTTAATGAGATGAGAGGTGATTCATGGGTTGCTATATCACTTAGCGACTATAATAAAATTTACAATAAAAATGAATCGTTAAATAAAAATGAAATAATAAGAATTTGGAGAAAAGAAGGGAGCCGTAAATCGGATCTAAGTGATAAACAACATAGAAAAATAAAATCAATCGCACTTGGTAAATGCGGAAATATGGATGAAGAGGGATTGGAATATAAATACAATTTCCAGATAAAGAAAGAGCAAATCAAAGAGATGATCGGCTTTTCTATGACCGGTCTTGTAATTATTCCAGATAATATATTCACGCAGGCAGAAAAAGAAAGTGATTATAAAAAAATGTTTATGATTATAAATCTGCCAAAAAAGAACCTGACAGTTTCAACACGATACATAGAAGAAAAATTGCAACAAGGAAAACTAGATGAGGCTTTTTGTAAGTTGACAATTCAGGGTATTGATAAAAAAGAAAACGTATTAAATCAAATGGTAGCAATCCTCGTAGCGATTATTATTTTAATTTTTACGATGTTTATAACATGGTTAATGCTGCAGAATGATCAGGAGCATTTAAAACGAAAATATCAGATAGGTGCTATTCTTGGTGTGAAGAGGAAGGAAGGGTATTTATCCGTTGTGAAAGAAATATCCAGAGACATGTGGTGGTCCCTTTTACTTGCGATCGGTATAAGTGGAATGTTTTGCGGCGTATTTATAAAATCTTATTATTACGGAACAATGGAAATTGTTTTGATACAAAAGGAAGTTGCAATGTTAGGATGGATTTTATGCATATATGGAATTATTTTTATGATATTTATTATTTTTTCAACCAGGCGTTTATGGAAAGAAATTTCAAAAATATGGGGTGATAAGAATTGATGAGAAATATATTAGAAGTTAAAAATCTTGTAAGAAGTTACAATACAGCAACTTTTAGGGATTCAAAAAATAATGTGAATGTGTTAAAAGGAATCAGCTTTCAAGTTGCGGAAGGTGAATTTGTTGGAATCATGGGAAAATCCGGATGTGGTAAGACAACTTTGCTTAAAACACTCGGAATGATTGATAAACCGACGGATGGAACGATTAAATTTATGGGAGAAGATACCAGTGAACTATACGGGGATAAACTTGCGGATATCCGGAACAGTAAGATAGGATTTATTTTTCAGGATTTTTATCTGATGGACAGCCTTTCAGTGGAAGAGAATATCATGCTGCCGATGATCATAAGCAAACAGAATATTAATAAGATGATTGTAGAAGCAAAGAAATATGCAGAACAATTTCAGATAGAACATCTGTTAAAGAAGAACCCCTATGAATTATCCGGTGGTGAAAAGCAGAGAGTTGCTATATGTCGTGCCTTGATCAACAATCCAGATCTGATCCTTGCAGATGAGCCGACCGGAAATTTGGACTCAAAGTCAGGAAAGATTGTAATTGATGCATTAAATAAGATTTCAGCGGAATATAAGAAGACGATTGTCATGGTAACGCATGATCCGCAGATGGCTAGCTATTGCAGTCGGTTGATTCTGTTGAAAGATGGCGTGATACTGGAGGATTTGAAGAATAGCGGAAATCAGGATGCATTTTATCAGGAGATCCTTGGGAAGATGAAAGAGTTGTAGAAGATTCACAATTCCAATTTCAGGTTTTGTAGACGCCAAAATAGGCAAAAGAAATTGTTATAAAGAGTATTTCGAAAAATTCATGGTCAGAAAACCGAGTATTCATGGCCACAAGCAACTGTTGCCACACAAATCATGGTATAATTACCCCAATCATTTAAGTATAAAATTAACACAAAATAATAAGGAAGACCTTTCAAATGACAATAACAGACACCGTAAAACAAAAAAAGCCAAATCATAAACTATTGGAGAAATACACCGTAAAAGAAAGAACAAGGAAACAAAAAGCAGACATATTTATGGGAATCGTTTTTCAGATATATCTTTGCATACCATGGATCAATATAAATGGGAAATATAACACAATACATATGTATTTAATAAAGGCATTTCGACAAAACGATTATGTAGACATATATATACAAACATTCTTGAAAAATCATACATGGCCGCAACAGTATTCAAGAATGGCAGCATTAATCTTCTTGCTGGCTATAATTGCAATGCTTCTTGTGCAATGTTTAGAATTGTTTAAACTATATCAGAACATAAAGGGTATCAATAATTCTAACTATTTATTAGCTATTGGTATCGCCTGGTTTGCGGTATTTTATATTTTTCTCGCTGCGTTGGACGCACACAGTGAAGGATTGATAAAGCTTTATTCCATGCCTGCTTATTTTTACATGATAACATTTTTAGCTTTGATAGTTGTGTGGATATTTTTAGATATGCAGGCAAATATCTGGGATGATGAGACAGCAAAGCATAAAGCCGAACTGGAAGAATGTGATAAAAAATTACTGCAAATGAAAATAAACTCGCTGGAGGCGCAATATAAGGAAATGTTGAAAAGCAGAAAGGTTGTACATGATATGAAAAACCATCTGCTTGCATTAAAAAACTATTCCCGAGAACAGGACTGGATCGGACTGGATAACTACTTAAATGAACTTAGCGAGGATATATTAGATTACAATTATCAAATTTGGACAGGCAATCGTATGCTGGACATGATACTTAATGAGAAATCGAAAGAAGCCAAAGATAAAAAAATTGATATGCAGATTAACACAGAAGTATTTACAACACTTCCTTTTACAGATCGTGAAATTATATCATTGTTTGGAAATCTTTTAGATAATGCTATAGAAGCTTGTGAACGAATAACCGATAAAAATACATGGATCCATATAAAAATGAAAAAGAAAAATCAACTGTTGTATTTCGAAATCAAAAATACTACAGAAACTACTGTGCAACAGGTTCCTGGAAAGTTTATAACCACAAAAACAGATGGTACTTTACATGGATACGGAATAAAAAACATTATGGATGTTGTTGAAAAGCATCATGGGATCTTTCAATCTCAAATGGTTGAAGATTATTTTGTAGTCATGATTTCTGTCTATGCCGATATATGCATTGATTGATATCAGACATTATTTTATGAAAGCAGGTGAGTGGAATGAAAAAGGATAAGTTATTTTTTCAGATAATGAAAAAAATATTTTGGGGACACCATAAAGAATTAAGAATTCTGATTTTATGCGAAACAATACTGACGGCAATTTCATATGCTATAGTCAGCGGATATCAGATGTTTTCCAATGGACATTCTTCAGAATATTTTATGCAAGAAGACGGAATAAGCAAAAGCTTTCTTTCTGCCGGAACAATTCTATTATTCTGCGGAATTATACTGATCATCACAGTGCTCATATCATATCTTGGAAAGCGTATTCCGGAATATGTATTTTTACAAAGAATGGGAATATCAAAGAAAGATTTAAAAACGATGGTTTTATATGAAGCAGCGGTTTCGTATTTGGTATCCATCATAGCAGGATTTTTCGTTGGGAAAATATTGACCGAGGGATTAAAGATCCTTATGGTTCGTGCTTTGCATATAAATTTTAAATTAGGAAGGGTGGCTTTCTTTACATATCCGTCCATTTGTATTCTTATTTTATTTATATATGGACTCAGTTTCTTGCTGGTAAAAGAATTGCAATCCGATTTTCTGATCATTACTAATATGAATGAGACAGCAAGAATAGAAAAGCTGGAAGGAAGATTCAGAATTCCTAAAATAATGATCGGAATCATACTTTGTATTTATTCCGTTTATGCATATTCTAAAATATACCATTATGAGAGTGCATATCTGATCATCGCTTTTTTTGCCGGATTGTATTTAAGCTTAAGAAATATATTTTCTATTTTTTTAGAACGTATAAAGCACAAAAAGCAGAAAAAATATTATAAGAATCTTTTGATGAATCATCGGTTTTATTACCGTATGAATACCGTGAGCAGATATATTTTATTCTTTTCACTGATGAGCTTTTTGAGCTGCTTTTATTTCGGAATACAATTTATCAGTACGGTAAATGCTGAAAAAGCGGAAAGTTTATATCCGTATGATTTTATGTGTGTTGCAGATAAGTCAGACGATAAACTTTTGGAAAAAATCAAAGCAAAATATCATGTTACACTAACCGAATACCCAATGGTAAGAGTTGCAAACGCAGATAAGACGGAACATTTAGAAGGGCGAGGCGAAACTGTTATTCAGGGACAACAGATTGGCATCTCTGAGTCCACTTATTACAAATTAAAAAAAACTGTGGATCCATCGTTTAAAAAGAAATCCTTAAATCTGGATAAAGCAGGGAAAAGAATATATGTTGTTCATCAGCAGGACCGGGCAACAAAGGCCCAGCCGGTCGACTGGTACTATAATAAAAAGACACCAACTTTACATATCGGGGTTCCTTGTGAATATTGTGATCATGCGGATCATGAAACGACATATGATAAGAAGATAGTTGCAGGAGAGGAAATCTCCAGTCTTACCGGTTGCTACAGTACCCCCAAATGTGAAAATCTAATCGTTTTCTCAGATGGATATTTTAAGAAATCTCAAAATGAATGGAAGGACACGGAGGTTCTGACTGGCTATAAATTGGATCGATACAATGCAATTTATGGTGATGATGGAGAGCCTTATATTGTTGAAGGACCAACAAAACTGGTATTCATTCAGGCAGATAAGAAATACATAGATCAAATTGATAGAGAATTGGAGGCAAAAGAAGAAAAGCATAAATATATAGGTAATTATGATTCTACGGTAAAATTTCATTATTCCTCAAAAACGGCAATTACTGATATGAAAACTGAAAGGGCCGTTAAGTCTCTGATCTGTGTGTATATATCTTTACACTAAGCATATTGAATTGGATCATGCTATATGCCATGAACGAAATGGAGAACAAAGAAAAAACGGAACGTGAAAAATTCCTGATATCTATGGGAATGGACAGGAAAGAACGAAAGAAAATGAACAAAAGAGAATGGTACATATATTGGATTATCCCGACCATTATTCTTATCATTTCAACCATATTATTTATGCAAGACACCATGGCTGCAAGAATGTATTCAGGCGATATCCGAAAAATCTGTGAATTACAGGAAACTGGAGTTGTAGCAGTGTGGATCGTAATAAATGGAATATATTTTTGGATCATGAATCGCAAGGCAAGAAGGGGGATAGAAAATCATGACAAATAATACAGAAATACTGCGGACAGAAGGATTAAAACGGTCATATCTTGTTAATGAAACGAAAATAGACGTATTAAAAGGAATCAATCTGACAATTAATAATCAGGAATTCATAGCCATTATGGGAAAATCTGGATCTGGAAAGACAACTCTTTTAAAATTATTAGGAATGCTGGACCGGCCGACGGAAGGAAAAGTCTTTTTTAAAGGTGAAGACAGTAATTCATTGAGAGGGGACAGGCTTGCAATGATCAGACGGCGTGAAATTGGATTCATATATCAGGATTATTATCTTATGGACAGTTTATCCGTAAGAGAAAATATCATGCTACCGAAGATTCTGGATCACAGTCCGGTAGAAGAGAGTATAACGGAAGCAGAAAAACTGGCCGATATTATGGGCGTTCGAGCTTTGCTGGATAAAAAGATCTTTGAATTATCAGGAGGCGAAAAACAAAGGGCAGCGATCTGCCGGGCGTTGATGAATCATTCGGATCTGATCCTTGCCGATGAGCCGACGGGAAATCTGGACTCTGCATCATCGGAAACGGTAATGGAATATCTGCAGATGATTAACAAAGATTTGAAAAAGACAGTGGTTCTGGTAACGCATGATGCATATGTTGCAAGCTTTTGTAATAGGGTGATCTTTGTAAAGGATGGGAACATTGAAGTCGAATTAAGAAAAAACGAAAAGCAGGATGTTTTCTGTGATAAGATTATGAAAGCACAAAAAGATATCCTGAAAAACAAATAAAAGGAAATATAAGTCGAATTGTGTAATGTTTTTAACAAACTTCAAATACGTAAAAGAAAAATCAATACTGTGATCGGCTCTGCATATTTTGAATTTTTGTAAAAAATACATACAAATAAATGAATTTCAACTGGGGAAGTAGAAAAAAACAAAAATTTAACATTTCAACCACTTGAAAAATAAATTCCTTAGTAGTACAATTGTGTTAAAAGATTAACGATGCTTTGTTGATAAAAAATATTATCAAGTTATACAATGCATCAATACATAATAAAAGGAGCGTGTTTGATATGGCAAGATTTACACTGCCACGTGATGTTTCAGGCTTCTTTTTTTAGCTATTAAAGATTATTAAAGAATATTAAAAAGCCTTATTTAATCACATTTTTGGGAAGGATTGATAAAGAATAATAAAGATCAATAAGGTTGCAAATCTGGATTTTTGTTGCAAAAGTGTTGTAGATGTCTTCAAAAAATATTTGAAACAACAGTTAGAATCAAATTCAATAAAATGACATGAGAGTAAAATCTTGTGTCTTTTTTAGTATTTAACTATAAGTATATGAACTGTATGAACCAAAAAAGGAAATACACAATAGATACAATTAAGAAATAAGATCAGAAGTCTTTTACACCAGAAAATAGATTTACAAGAAAAATAATCTGTTATTGAACCGAAAAATTGGGGTGAATTGGATTATTATCATATAATAGTATATAAAGATTGAAAAAGGACATAATTATGGTATAATTAAACCATAAAAGGAGGTGCTGATTATGCCACAAATAATTCCTATAAAAGAATTGAAAAATACTTCTGAAATTTCTGAGATGTGTCATAGGACAGAGGAACCTATCTATATTACAAAAAATGGATATGGAGATATGGTTATCATGAGTATGGAGAATTATGAATCGACAATGAAACAGCTTGCAATGTATCGCGATATTGAAATATCTGAAAGGCAGATCGAAACAGAGCAGGTAAAAGATGCAAGAAAGGCACTGGGTGAAATGAGGGCAAAGTGTGGTTTATAAATTAAATGTTACAGATCATGCAGACGAATTACTTGATAATCTTGTGTATCATTTGATTTACCGCCTGAAAAACAAAGAAGCTGCAAAACATTTGTTAGATAGTGTAGAAAGTATTTATGACCGATTGGTGGAGAATCCATACCAATTTCCGAAAAGTCGGGATATGTATTTGGCAAAAAAAGGATATTATGAGGTGGTTATTCCACAAATGAATTATATCGTGATATTTGATGTAAGAAAAGATATTGTAAATATAGTTGGTATTTTTCATCAATTAAAGAATTATCTACGCAAATTGTAATATAAGAAAATGATGTATTATATTAAAGAGCAATTGACATAAATTTGTATGAAGTTTATTGTAATAATAACAACAGACAACTTGAGTGTCTGTCAAGCGAAGAAGTAAGGTTTGTTGTGCCAGAGGTCAGTGCCTTACGAGCTTTATAAGGGTTTAGCATTTACCACAATCTGGCTAGAGAATGCAGACTCTCAAAAGAAAATGCCATAGGCTCTGTTTTATACAGGGGCTTTCTTTTTGACTAAATTGCATGAAAGCAATTCGCGAGGACTTGCCCAGTAGGAAAAGAGAGAAACTGATCATAATCTTTGATAAAAAAGTCAGGTTGATTATATTTAATCTTCCTG
>ENA-OQHR01001246-OQHR01001246.1-human-gut-metagenome-genome-assembly--contig:-NODE-1246-length-13256-cov-5.454511_pt1 | contig 13256 bp, 9 predicted proteins | sample MGYA00242566_ERZ504725 | MGnify/ENA primary metagenome ERZ504725 (study PRJEB26092, sample SAMD00036217) | human gut metagenome | host: Homo sapiens | study: EMG produced TPA metagenomics assembly of... | reverse complement strand
ATATATTGGTGTATTCCATTATATATTATCTGTACAAAAAATACCCCCTCTGTGTCTAAAATAAGTTTACCACTTCAATTTTGCTTATTGAAAGGCTACCCTTGGGGGGAGCTGGCGCCCGTCAGGGCGACTGAGAGGGGTTTACACTCTCTGTACTTTTCCCCCTCTCCGTCATCGCTACGCGATGCCACCTCTCCCCAAGGAGAGGCTTGTGGTCTTCTTGCTTCGCAGGCTCAAGCCATGATGACGCATTATACTCGGTCGCCCTTGTTATTATCTTCTTGCCTTCGCCGGCTCAATATTAACCTTATACCCCTTGATAAAGTTCTTGTTCATCGCACCGATAACCTTTTCGGCTACATCCTCCGGTACCTCAACAAAGGTGAACTTATCATAAATATTAATCAGACCGATATCACGCGCCGGAATGTCTGCTTCGATAGCAATGGTGCTGACAATATCCTTAACCATAATCTTCTGGCTGCGGCCAATGTTGATGAACAGGCGCACCATGCCCGGACGGCCGCCAGTGTTGCGCAGATCCTTAGAGAGGATATCCTCCTGCGGAGCCTCCAGAGCCTTAATGCCCTCCTGCATCAGCTTCAGAGCTGCGGCAGCAACCTCTTCCGCACTGTAATCATCCAGCAGGCTTTCAGCAATAGGCATATAGTCATGGTATGCGTTCAGCTCCAGCACAGTCTGCATCTTGCTAATAATCTGGTCGCGCTGACGCTCGATAACGTTAGCAGCAGTCGGCAGCTGACGGCGTTGGATTTTAGTCTTGACAGTGCGCTCAATCAGCTTCAGCTGGCGGAACTCACGCGGAGTGATGAAGGTCATAGCTACGCCGGTGTTGCCTGCACGACCGGTACGGCCGATGCGGTGAACGTAGCTTTCCGGATCCTGCGGAATATCAAAGTTGATAACGTGGGTGATGTTGTCAACGTCGATACCGCGGGCAGCAACGTCGGTAGCAATAAGCACATCAACAGCGCCCTCGCGGAATTTCTTCATTACGCGGTCACGCTGGTTCTGGCTCAGGTCACCATGCAGGCCTTCAGCCATGTAGCCACGGCTGGAAAGTGCGATAGACAGGTCGTCAACACCCTTTTTGGTACGGCAGAAGATAATCAGCTTGCCGTCGATTTCTGCGTCCAGCAGACGGCACAGGCCTTCAATCTTATCCTTGGTTTCGAAATAGTATTGCTCAATCAGAGGAACAGTCAGCTCTTCCTTGGAAATAGTTACATTCTTCGGCGCCTTCATGTACTTCTTGGTCAGGCTCAGAATCGGACGGGGCATAGTTGCGGAGAACAGCAGAGTCTGGCGTTCAACCGGCAGGCTGCGCATAATTTCTTCGATATCATCAACAAAGCCCATATCCAGCATTTCGTCAGCCTCGTCCAGTACGAGGAATTTGATATGGTCCAGATGGATAGTACCGCGGTTGATATGGTCAATCAGACGGCCCGGAGTACCGATAACAATCTGCACATTGTTGCGCAGCGCACGGATCTGGCGTTCAATCGGCTGGCCGCCGTAAACAGGCAGCGCACGCACGCGGCGGGTACGGCCGATTTTGCCTACTTCTTCCGCAACCTGAATAGCCAGCTCACGGGTTGGAGTCATAATCAGCGCCTGAATATGCTTGAAGTCGGTAATTGCCTGCACCAGAGGAATACCGAAAGCAGCGGTTTTGCCGGTACCGGTCTGTGCCTGGCCGATAACGTCGTTACCTTCGAGCACCAGGGGAATAGTAGCGGCCTGAATCGGAGAAGGCTCTTCAAAGCCCATGTCAGTCAGGGCGGTTACAATTTTTTTGTCCAGCTCTAAGCTGCCGAACATCTCTTTTTGAATGGTCATTAATTTTTATCCTCCATATTGTTTTTTTCTTCTAATAATTTATCAATAGCCATGGAAATAGCTGTCTGAGCTATTCTCAGCTTATTTTCTGTTCTTGTAGACATAAAACGGTGCTCCTGACAATATACCACATCGTCGGTGGCAACGGCAATATATACAAGGCCTACCGGCTTGCCCTCGCTGGCTCCCGGTCCGGCGTTGCCCGTAATGCTCACACCGTAATCGCTGCCCAGCTGCTTGCGCACGCCCAGCGCCATTTCGCAGGCGGTTTCGCGGCTGACAGCGCCGTATTTGGCCAGCGTATCTGCCTGCACATTAAGCAGCTTCTGCTTGGCCATGTTAGTGTAGCTGACGATGCTTCCCAGCAGATACTCGCTGCTGCCCGGCACATCTGTAACCAGGCTGCTGGCAAGACCGCCGCTGCAGGATTCCGCAAAGGCAATAGTTTTGCCCTGCTTCAGCAGCTCCTGCCCTAAGCAGGCCGCCAGAGTGGCATCATCCACACCGTATATATAATTATCAACGCTTTTGCGTACCTTGGCTTCCATAGCGTCGAGCAGCTTGACTGCCTCTTTATCATTGGCAGCCTTCGCTGTAAGCCTGATGAGAATTTCCCCGTAGCGGGCATAAAGCGCAATCGTGGGATTCGTCTGCGCCATAATCAGCTCGTCGAGCTTGGATGCCACCATGGATTCGCCGATACCACGCAGATGCAGAGTGCGCGACATGATAATGCCGTGCTCGCTGAAGCGCTGCAGCATACGCGGCAGCAGCTGCTTTTCGCACACATCCGTCAGCTCGCTCGGAGGTCCTGGAAGCATAATGAAGATTTTGTCCTTATATTCCAGCCACAGTCCGGGAGCGGTACCCACATCGTTCTGCAGTACCTCGGCCCCGATGGGAACATACGCCTGCTTTTCGTTATTTTGCGAAGGGCAAAGTCCCTTCTTGGCAAAATATGCATCTATGCGTCCCCACGTATCCAAATCGAGATAGCCTTCGGTATGACAAACCTCCATCACCATCTCCTTGGTAATATCACCGCGCGTCGGTCCCAGACCGCCGCTGGTAATGATGATATCGGCGCGCTGCATGGCCTGCTCCAGCACTGCGCGCATACGCTCCGGATTATCTCCGACCGTAGTTTGATATAAAACATCAAAGCCTATATTATTCAGCTTGCGGGATAAATACTGCACATTGGTGTTCAAAATTTCACCCAGCAGCAGCTCCGTCCCGGTAGTAATGATTTCAACCTTCATCCTGCTGTCACCCTCTCACCGGTTATTTTGACTCTTACAGCAACGCTCTTAAACCAGCTCTGCCACCATTTCATAGGTAAAGCCCTGCAGAATACGCACTCTTACCATCTGCCCTACCTCCAGCTCGGCGGCATTTTCGATAAAGATGTTGCCGTCGATATCAGGTGCCTCGTGATAGGAACGTCCTACCGCAAGAGCGGGGTTTTCTTCATCAAAGCCTTCGACGATAACGTCCAGCTCCTCATCCTCGCGCTCCTGATGGATTTCTTCGGAAATACCTGCCTGCAGCGCCATCAGCTCATGATAGCGGTTTTCCTTAACCTCAGGCTCAATCTGGTTTTCCATAGCGCCGGCCACAGTGCCCTCCTCTTGGGAATACTGGAACACGCCTGCGTTTTCAAAGCGCTGCTTTTCAACAAAGTCCATCAGCTCCGCAAAATTCTCGTCGGTTTCACCGGGGAAGCCCACGATAAAGGTAGTGCGGATAGTAATCCCCGGAATACGCTCACGCAGCTTGGCCAGAAGCTCTTCTACCTGTGCGCGTGTATCATAGCGGTTCATGCTTTCCAGCAGTCTGTCGCTGGCATGCTGCAGAGGAATATCAATATACTTGCACACCTTGTCGCATTCGGCAAAGGCTGCAATCAAATCGTCCGTAAAGTTGTTGGGATACAGGTACATAACGCGAATCCACTTAATGCTCTCCAGCTCGTTGAGGTCACGCAAAAGCTGCGGCAACAGCAGCTTGCCGGTGAGGTCCTCGCCGTAGCGGGTGGTGTCCTGCGCAACTACAATCAGCTCCTTGACGCCGTGAGCAGCAAGGCTTCTTGCCTCTGCCATAACCTCATCATAAGGACGGCTGGTGTAGGGACCGCGCAGCTGCGGAATAATGCAGTAGGAGCAGCAGTTGTCGCAGCCCTCGGCAATTTTGAGATACGCCATGTAATCAGGTGTAGTCAGCATTCTGGGCAGAGCCTGCACATTTTTGCTTTCCAGTTTCTGCAGATGCTTTACGCGCTTGCCTGCCAGCACCTGATCGATAACCCAACCGATATCGGTAAAGCTGTCGGTGCCGACGATAGCGTCAACCTCCGGCATGCTTTCGAAAAGCTCGTCTGCATAACGCTGGCCGAGGCAGCCTGTCATAATCAGATACTTGCAGCTGCCCTCCTCCTTGTATTGCGCCATTTGTAAAATTGTGCTGATGGATTCCTCCTTCGCACTTTCAATAAAACCGCAGGTATTAACAATAATCAGTTCGGCATCTGCGGGATCGTTGGTAATCTCCAGCTGCTTATCCTTGATAATACCCAGCATAACTTCAGAATCTACCAGATTTTTGGGACAGCCGAGGCTGACCATACCTATTTTCATTCTTTACCTCCAAAACCTGCTGCCCTCACCCAAGCTGTCAGGACAGCAAGCAAGAGCATAAATCACTATAATCTAATCACTATTTACTGAATCTTACCTTACTGAGCCACTTATTCGTCAGTCCGTCCTGCTTATCAGGCTCCAGATAGCTGCTGTTGAGCCAGATTTTATCTGCATCGGCAGCAGCCTCGTCAAAGCCACGCGGAAAGATGAACATGTAGCCTGTGGCGTTTTCCTGCGCTATCGCCTGCACCTGCTCGCTTGTCAAAAGCCATTCCATAACGGCAATACCCCGCAAATCATCGGCAGTGTTCTTAAACAGGCCTACGCAGAAAAGATTTACCGGCGTACCCTCCTTAGGATAGACAACATAAGCAGGAAATTTATTTTCCAGATATTTAAAAACGTAGCTTTGTCTGGTTATGGCCACATCCGCATCACCCACCGCCGCCATGCGCACAGGTGTAAAGGGAAACTTGGAATATTGCCCGATAAAGCGGTTGATATTGCCTAAATACTCCAGCGATTCATCCTCGCCGAAGCGGTCTGCCAGACCTGCCAGAAAGTTTTGCGTGCTGTTGCTGTCGGATAAATTTTCCAGAGCAATGCGCAGCTGCTCTTTTCCTGCCAAATCCTGCCAGCTGCAGATATTGGCCTGACCGACAGTACGGGCGTACTGCTGATTGACCAGAAAAACTATCGGATCATAGAAAATACCGTACCAGCTTAAATCCGCGTCACGGAACTTCTGCGGCAGTCTGTCGCCATCGGCAAAGGCCACAGGCTTCAGGCTTCCCTGACGCTTCAGTCCGGCAAGCGTGCGCTGCTCGGCCAGCACAACGTCCGGCAGCTCCCCGCCAGGCTTCAGCTCGTAAACAGCCTTCAGCTGCAGCTTAGCCTTATTATCCTTGTTAAAGGCATCCACCAGATTTTCAGTAAATTTATTATCAAGCTCGGAATACAGGATAATGGTTTTTGCCCCTGCGTTCTGTACAGGAGCAGGCTGCTCACCGCAGCCTCCCGTCAATATTCCGGCCAACATCAGCACTAAAAAGATACAACGGATCATCTCATCCCTCCGTTACTATCTGCGGCGCTTATCCTCACGCCTTTTTCCACCGGTACTGCCTGAAGCGGTACTGCGCGTTGCATTGCGCGCTCCACTGCCCGCAGCACTGCGGGTTGCATTACGCTTCGGTCCGCGAGATGCATCACGCTTCGCGCCACGCGCTCCGCCGCGCTGCTCCTGCTCCGTATGCAGCAGGCATTTAGGTCCGCTGCCCACAAGGTCCATACGGCCTGCCTTCTGTAGCGCCTCCAGCACCAGCTTGCGGTTACGCGGAGCACGGTACTGCATCAGCGCACGCTGCATTGCCTTATCATGCGGATTGCGGGCCACAAATACGGTTTCACCGCTTTCCGGGTCGATGCCGGAATAATACATCGCTGTCGCCGCACTGCCGGGAGTAGGAATGAAGTCCTGCACCTGCTCCGGATTGTGCTTGATATCACGCAAAAACTCTGCCAGCTCAATGGCATTGTTCAGCGTGCAGCCAGGATGGCTGGAAATAAAGTACGGCACCAGATATTGCGGCAAGCCGATTTCTTTATTTTTTTGCGCATAAAGGCGCATAAACTTCAGATAAACTTCCTTGCCGGGCTTGCCCATACGCGCCAGAACCTGCGGCGCGATATGCTCGGGCGCCACCTTCAGCAGACCGCTGATGTGATAGCGGCACAGCTCATCCAGAAAATCCTGCTTTTTATCCGCCAGCATATAATCATAACGGATACCGCTGCGGATAAACACCTTCTTGACGCCCGGTAAAGCGCGCAGCTTACGCAAAAGCGCTATATAATCGCTGTGGTCGGCATCAATATTGGGGCACGGCTTGGGGAACAGGCACTGTCTGTCCTTGCACACACCGTATTTCAGCTGCTTGGCACAGGAAGGATGGCGGAAGTTAGCCGTAGGGCCGCCGACGTCATGGATATAGCCCTTGAAGCCGTCCAGCTGCGTCAGAATCTTAGCTTCGCGCAAAATAGATTCATGGCTGCGCGCCTGAATGATGCGTCCCTGATGCGCATGAATAGCGCAGAAGGAACAGCTGCCGAAGCAGCCTCTGCTGCTGACAAGGCTGAACTGTACCTCCTCGAGCGCCGCAACGCCTCCCTTGGCATCGTAGCTCGGATGCCACTTACGCATATAAGGCAAATCATAGATAGCGTCCATCTCCTCCATCGTCAGCGGGAAGATGTTCGGATTCTGCACGATATATTTCTTCTGTCCCTTCTGGACTACGATTTTGCCGTAGAACGGGTCCTGCTCCTTACTCTGCAGCTTGAAGGCTCTGGCAAATTCCTTGCGGTCGTCCTTGATAGCCCTCCAGTCGGGAAGCTCTACATATTCGTCGTCAGGCAAAGTGTCGGACATATACGCCGTACCGCGGATGTAATGCATATCCTCGGCAGAAGCACCGCCTGCCAGATAATCGGCAATTTCCATAATCTGCTTTTCGCCCATGCCGTAAACCAAAAGGTCCGCACCGCTGCTCTCCAGAATAGAGGGCATCAGCTTGTTTTCCCAGTAGTCGAAATGCACAAAACGGCGCAGGCTGGCTTCAATGCCGCCGATAATTACAGGCATATCAGGCCACAGCTGCTTGACGAGCTGCGCATAAACGGCCGTAGCATGGTCGGGACGCTGTCCCACCGCACCGCCTGCGGTATACTTGTCGACAGAACGCTCATTCTTGGCTGCCGTATAACGGCACAGCATGGAGTCAAGGTTGCCGCCGGAAATAAGCACGCCCAGTCGCGGCTTGCCCAGCTCTGCCAGATATTCTGCTTTATCCCAACGCGGCTGGCACAGCATAGCTACCTTGTAGCCCTGCGCCTCCAGCACACGGCAGATTACTGCCGGACCGAAGGAGGGGTGGTCTACATAAGCATCGCCGCTGATAAACAGAAAGTCAATCTGCTCCCAGCCACGCTCGGCTATTTCCTGAGCGGAAATCGGTAAAAACTGTTTCATTAAAAACTCCTGAACAAATTATTATTTCTTCTTATCGGCCTTCGCTTCGCCGGCAGCCTGCGGCTTCGGTTCTTCTGCCTTCGGCGCAGGTGCGGCTGCAGCGGGCTGCGGTGCTTCCTCTACTGCGGCAGCAGGTGCGGCCTTGGCTTCGGGTTCGGACTGCGGTGCAGCCTCCTCTGCTTTAGCTGCGGCTGCAGGCTGTGCGGGAGCGTTGCGCAGATAGGTCTTCACGGCCACGCCATGCTCACCCTTCAGGTCAACAGTCTCGCCGTTCACCTTAATGCGTACAACACCAATGTTGCCGTATTTGACAATCAGCTTATCCTTAGCCTCGAAATGCTTGCTTTCCTTAGCATGCAGAATGCCGGCAAAAAGCTCCTTGCCGTCGGCACTTGCCTCCAGCCAGCAGTCACCCTCGGCCTCCAGGTCAACGGTAACCTTGTCCAGCACTGCGGGTGCTTTAGCTTCAGGCTTAACCTGCTCGGTCTGCTTGGCCTCTTCCTTAGGCATATTTTTAAAATAGTTAATCGTAGCGGGAATAGCAAAATAGCCTGCAGTGAGCACCGCTACCGCTGCTAAGCCTGCTAAACACTGCTTCATCGGCAGCTTCGGCAAACCCGGCATTTCAAAGCGGCCTGTACCGCTGCCGATATCACGCTTATCCTTCAGCTGGATATTGAGACGGACCTTTTCCACCTCGCGGATACCTTGGCTGCGTACAGCCTCTGCCGCCATACCGGCAGCACTTGCTTTATATTCATTAACAAGCTCCGGACCGTTCAAGCCCAGATAATTACCGTAGTTGCGGATTATTCCCTTCAGGAAAACCTCGCCCGGAGTCTTGTCATATTCGTCATTTTCTACAGCCTGCAGATAACGGCTGCGGATACTGGTAGCCTTTTCGGCATCAGCAAGAGAAATACCCTTAGCTAATCTTGCTTCTTTTAAAATTGCGCCGACAGTCTTTTCCTTATCATCCATTTCGCCTGCACCTCCGCTTATTCACGGCGCAGGAAGCGTTCCTCTGCTTCCTTACGCGACATTATAACCTCTCGTGGCTTGCTGCCTACAGATTGACCTACAATGCCCAGCTCCTCCATGGTATCTACCAGACGCGCCGCACGCGTATAGCCTATGCGGAAGCGTCGCTGCAGCATGGAGCTTGATGCCTGCCCCATGTCCAGCACAAGGCTCAGGGCATCCTCAAAAAGCTCATCCTCTGCAGGCGCATTGGAGCCTGCATCCTCGGCATTATGGCCTTTATTATCACATTCCAGCTCCTGCTCTGTTACTTCTTCACTGTAATTTACAGGAATGGACTGCTTGATAATGAAATCTACTATTTTATTCAGCTCATCATCGCTGACGAAGGCACCCTGCACACGCACGGGCTTGTTGTAGCCCATGGGGTAAAAGAGCATATCGCCCTTGCCCAGCAGCTTTTCGGCACCGCCCATATCAATAATGGTGCGCGAATCTGTCTGCGAGGATACGGCGAAAGCAATACGTGAAGGAATATTCGCCTTGACGATGCCTGTAATAACATCTACGGACGGACGCTGGGTTGCCAGAATCAGATGGATACCGGCAGCGCGGGCCTTCTGTGCCAAGCGCAGGATGGCATCCTCCACATCAACCTTGGCTACCATCATCAGGTCGGACAACTCGTCGATGATGATTACGATATAGGGCATCTTTTCGGCGGCCTGTGCGTTATAGGTTTTGATGTCACGCACACGGCTGTCGGCAAACGCCTTATAACGGCGCTCCATTTCCGCTACCGCCCAGTGCAGCGCGCTGGCTGCCTTTTTCGGCTCGGTGACAACAGGTGTCAGCAGATGCGGAATACCGTTGTAATTAGACAATTCTACGACCTTAGGGTCGACAAGAATCAGTTTAACCTCGTCCGGGGTAGCACGGTACAAAAGACCGGCGATAATCGTATTGATGCACACCGATTTACCGGAGCCTGTGGAGCCTGCTACCAGAAGGTGCGGCATTTTCGCAAGGTCGGCGGAAATAATATCACCGCTGATATCCTTGCCCAGACCGATGCACAGATGCTCCTTGGCATTGCGTACACTGCCTGCCTCCACAACCTCACGGAAGCACACTGGATCGTTTTTCGTGTTCGGCGCTTCGATGCCGATGGCGGATTTGCCGGGAATCGGCGCCTCGATACGCACACCGGGCGCAGCCAGACGCAGGGCAATATCATCCGCAAGGTTCACCACCGAGCTTACCTTGACGCCTGCCGCAGGCTCCAGCTCAAAGCGGGTAACCGACGGTCCGCGCGTTACGGCAACAACTCTGGCGCGCACCTTGAAGTCTGCCAAAGTCTGCTCCAGCACCGCACATTGGTCCATGATGTCCTTCTGATAGGTGGAAGGGTCACTGACCTTCGGCGTATCCAGAAGCTCCAGCGGGGGCAGCTGATAGCTGCTCGCGGCCTGCGCTTCAGGCTCATATGCTGCAGCCGTCTGCTGAGCAGGCGCCGCTGCGGCAATTTTATCTGCGCTGTCAAAAATCGTTACGGCCGGCTTCTCCGGTTCAGGCTCAGGCTGCGGCTCTGCCTTGGCAGGCGCTGCAAACGCTGCCGCCTGCTCCTCGCGATATGTATTGCGGATTACGGAAGCAGGACGCTCAGGTTCCGGCTCCGGCTCAGGTTCAGCAGCCGGCGGCTCGGCATCATCCAGAAAGCGGCTGTCCGGCTCGTAATCATCGTCATAATTGATAATCGGTCTTACAATGACCTCGGGTTTAGACTGCTCCCATTCTGGCAGCTGCACCGGGTCACGCTCTATTTCCTCTTTTAAAGGAGATTTTTCGTAAACGCTCTTGTTTTTCGTAAAGCCCAAAATGCTTCTGAAAGCACTTTTCTTCTGCACGCCCTCGTTGAAGGCATCAAATTCTGGGCTGGTATAGTTGCTGATAACGTTATCCGCAGGAGCGGTATGCTGTTGAGGCGCGGCACTCTTGCGTTTGAACACAGCTCTTACCGCAGGCTCGGGACGCACGCGCTCCTCCCTCACCTTGTCGTCTGGGCGCACCAGCGTAATCTCATCGGAGGTCAGGTAATCCTGCCACAGCTCCCACCATTTGCGCAGCGGCAGCACCAGGCCAAGCAGCCACAGCCAGCCTAAGGCCAGAATGACGTAAACAGTTACATCACCGGCAAAGGAACGCAGCAGCTTCAGCAGCAAACCGCCGACTAAACCGCCGCCATCCGCTATCAGCGAAGGCTCCAGCTCAGAGCCAACAGGCACAAAAACATGATGAGCTGTGCCTGTAAGGCACAGCGTCACCAAAGTAAAAATTAATGTTCTCTTGTTAAAAACACCAAACTGTCCTTTAAGCAAAGCAAAGGACGCAGCAAAGAAAGCCAAAGGCAGCAAAAAGATACCCTTACCCAGCAGATGCTGCTCCACCAGATAGGCATAATGCATTACACCGTCCTCAGCCGTCATAAGAAGAGCGGCTGCAAACAGCAGACCAATAAGCAGGCAGACAACGCCGACAGGGCGCGAGTAGCTTCTATTCTGTTGCTTCCTTCTTCTTTCCTTGCGCAAGATAAGACAACTCCTAAAATCGCAGCTGCCGGCAGTCATCCTTTATCAGCTGACTGCTGACAACCGTTCACCAAAAACTAATCACTAATAACTAATCACTGAAAACTATCAGATTTCCATGATAATCGGCAGAATCATCGGACGGCGGCGGGTTCTTTCAAACAGGAAGCGTCCCAGAGAATCACGGACAGTAGACTTGATTGCCGACCATTCGGAAACATTGTTTTCCTCGCAGCGGTCCAAGGCAGCCTGCACCTTATCGCGTGCTTCATCCATCAGGTCCTCGGCCTCGCGTACATAAACAAAGCCGCGGGAAACGATATCCGGACCGGAAACCACATGGCAGGATTCCTTGTCGATGGTTACGACAACAATCATGATACCGTCCTGAGAAAGCTGACGGCGGTCGCGCAGTACGATGTTGCCTACGTCGCCGACACCCAGGCCGTCAACCAGCACCTTGCCTGCAGGCACCTTGCCGTTAATGGTAATGCTGCTCTTGGTCAGCTCGATAACGCTGCCGTTTTCACCGATAACAATGTGGTCTGCCGGCATGCCGAGAGATTTAGCCAGGTTAGCATGCTTAACCAGGTGACGGTATTCACCATGCACAGGCATGAAGAAACGCGGACGCACCAGATTGTGCATCATCTTGATTTCCTCCTGGCTGGCGTGGCCGGAAACGTGGACGCCGTTGCTCTTTTCATAAATAACGTCCGCACCCAGCTTGTACAGATGGTCGATAGTACGGGAAACGAGCTTTTCGTTGCCCGGAATCGGTGTAGCAGAAATAATTACTGTATCACCGGGCATAATATCAACCTTTTTATGGTCATTCATAGCCATACGGGTGAGCGCGCTCATCGGCTCGCCCTGACTGCCGGTGGTGATAATAACAACCTTTTCCGGCGTATAGTTATGAGTTTCATCAATATCAATCAAAACGCCCTCGGGAACCTTTAAGTAACCCAGCTCCTTAGCGATATTAACAACATTCACCATGCTGCGGCCGATAACTGCTACCTTACGGTCGTACTTCACAGCAGTATCAATAACCTGCTGGATACGATGTACGTTAGAGGAGAAGGTTGCTACTATAATACGGTGCTTAGCATAGCGGAACTCCTCGTCAAAGGTCTGGCCAACCATTTTTTCGCTGGGAGTGAAGCCCGGGCGCTCGGCGTTGGTGCTGTCCGCCAGCAGGCACAGTACACCGCGGTCGCCGTATTCGGCAAATTTATTGAATTCCATAACCTGTCCGTCAACAGGAGTGTGGTCAATTTTGAAGTCACCGGTGTGGATAATAACACCGATAGGAGTAGTAATCGCGATAGCAACAGCGTCGGGAATGCTGTGGTTTACGCGGATGAAATCGAGCTTAAAGGCACCGGCGTTAATCTTGTCACCGGGTTTTACTACGTGCAGGTTTTCGTTGCCTACACCGTTTTCCTTCAAGCGGCCTTGTAAAATACCCAGAGTAAGTGCGGTACCATAAACGGGACAATCAATTTGTTTCATAACATAGGGCAGCGCACCGATATGGTCCTCGTGACCATGTGTCAGAAAGATACCCTTAATTTTATCTTTATTCTCAACCAAATATGTAATATCGGGAATAACCAAGTCAATGCCGAGCATATCGTCTTCAGGGAACATCAGGCCTGCATCAATCAGGATCATGTCATCCCCGTAACGAAATACCGTCATATTTTTACCAATTTCGCCCAAACCACCCAGCGGGATAATCTGGACCTTATGTTGAAATTTACCCAAAAAAAATACACCTCCATTTTTTATTTTACATTCTTCCGTACAAATGTAGAAATTGAATTTGATACTGTGTCCGCACACATACTCTCTACTTTATTATACACTAAATATGGGCTATTGACAAATAGTGATACATTTTTTTTGTGAAAAGTTTGTTGCCAAACGGATGATTTTGGGGCAGAGGTAAAGCGTATGCAAAAAAGCGGCTGCGGGCAAGGTACGCCCCTCCCTTGACATTCCCCTGTATTTCAAGTAAACTTAAACTAAGTTCTTCAAAACCGCAAGTAAGCTTACGCATCCGGCTCATTTACCTGCGGACAATTAAATAAGCAGTATATCCTGCAGATGCATCTTTTCTGCAGAAGCTTAAGCAAGGCCATTTAT
>ENA-OQHR01001238-OQHR01001238.1-human-gut-metagenome-genome-assembly--contig:-NODE-1238-length-13320-cov-3.987843_pt1 | contig 13320 bp, 8 predicted proteins | sample MGYA00242566_ERZ504725 | MGnify/ENA primary metagenome ERZ504725 (study PRJEB26092, sample SAMD00036217) | human gut metagenome | host: Homo sapiens | study: EMG produced TPA metagenomics assembly of... | reverse complement strand
TGGACCTGCTTCCATTCTTTTCTCAGATGGTGATGTGATGGGTGCAGTTCTTGACAGAAACGGTCTTCGTCCATCCAGATATTATATTACCTCCGATGGTTATATGATCCTTTCCTCAGAGGTGGGTGTTCTGCCAATCCCGGAAGAGAAAATCGTATTAAAAGAGCGTCTCCATCCTGGAAAAATGCTTCTTGTAGATACTGTAAAGGGAAAAGTAATTGATGACAATGAACTGAAAGAGGGTTATGCAAAAATGCAGCCATACGGTGAATGGCTGGATAGTCATCTGGTACAGTTAAAAGACATCAAGATTCCTAACGAAAGACCGGAAGAATATACACCTGAGCAGAGAGCACGTTTGCAGAAAGCATTCGGCTATACTTATGAGCAGTACCGTACTTCCATCAGAAACATGGCGTTAAACGGAGCAGAGAGCATCGGAGCTATGGGTGTGGATACCCCGCTTGCAGTATTTTCCAAACAGAACAGACCATTATTTGACTACTTTAAACAGCTCTTCGCACAGGTTACCAACCCTCCGATCGATGCGATCCGTGAGGAAATCGTTACCAGCACAAGTGTTTATGTAGGCAAAGACGGAAACCTGTTGGAGCAGAAACCGGAAAACTGTCAGGTATTAAAGATTAATAACCCGATCCTGACAAATACAGATATGATGAAGATCAAGAGCTTCAAACATGAGGGCTTCAAGACAGCAGTTGTTTCCACCTTATATTACAAGAGCACCAAGCTTGAGAGAGCTATTGACCGTCTTTTCGTAGAAGTAGATAAAGCATTCCGCGAGGGTGCAAACATCCTTGTTCTTTCAGACAGAGGAGTAGATGAAAACCATATGCCGATTCCGTCACTTCTGGCAGTATCCGCAGTTCATCAGCATCTGGTAAAGACGAAAAAGAGTACCTCCCTTGCAATTATTCTGGAATCCGGTGAGCCAAGAGAAGTACATCACTTTGCAACCTTACTTGGTTACGGTGCAAGTGCCATCAACCCGTACCTTGCCCTTGAGACCATTCATGAACTGATCGACAGCCATATGCTGGAGAAAGACTATTATGCAGCAGTAGATGACTACAATCATGCAGTCATCAGCGGTATTGTAAAGATTGCTTCCAAGATGGGTATTTCCACCATCCAGTCTTATCAGGGATCTCAGATCTTCGAGGCAATCGGTATTTCCTCAGATGTGATCGAGAAATACTTTACTGGTACAGTCAGCCGTGTAAGCGGAATCACTCTGGATGATATTGAAGAAAATGTAGAGAAGCTTCACTCAGAAGCATTTGACCCATTAGGACTTCCTACAGACCTGACTCTGGACAGCGTAGGCGCACACAAGATGAGAAGCCAGGGAGAGGAACATCGTTACAATCCTCAGACTATCCATCTTCTGCAGCAGTCCACATGGACAGGAAGCTACGATCTGTTCAAACAGTACACAGATCTGGTAGATAAAGAAAACCACGGAAACTTAAGAGGACTTCTGGACTTTAAGTTTGCTGAGACTCCGGTTCCACTTGAAGAAGTGGAGAGCGTAGATGATATCGTAAAACGATTTAAGACAGGTGCTATGTCCTATGGTTCCATTTCACAGGAAGCACATGAGACACTGGCAATCGCCATGAATCACCTTCATGGAAAATCCAATACAGGTGAGGGCGGTGAAAGTGACGAAAGACTGGATTCCGCAGGAAGCAGCGATGACAGATGCTCCGCGATCAAACAGGTTGCCAGCGGACGTTTCGGTGTAACCAGCCGTTATCTTGTATCTGCAAGAGAAATCCAGATCAAGATGGCACAGGGTGCAAAACCTGGTGAAGGCGGACATCTTCCTGCAAAGAAGGTATATCCATGGATTGCCAAAACCCGTCATTCTACACCAGGTGTCAGCCTGATCTCCCCGCCACCGCATCACGATATCTATTCTATCGAGGACCTGGCACAGTTAATCTATGACCTTAAGAATGCAAATAAATATGCAGATATTTCTGTTAAACTGGTATCTGAAGCAGGTGTGGGCACAGTTGCAGCAGGTGTTGCCAAAGCAGGTGCGCAGACAATTCTGATCTCCGGTTATGACGGAGGTACAGGTGCAGCTCCAAGAAGTTCTATCCACAATGCAGGACTTCCATGGGAACTGGGACTTGCAGAAACACATCAGACACTGCTTAAAAATGGGCTGAGAAATCGTGTCCGCATTGAGACAGACGGTAAGCTTATGAGTGGTCGTGACGTTGCAATCGCAGCATTGATGGGTGCAGAGGAATTCGGCTTTGCAACAGCTCCTCTCGTAACCATGGGATGTGTAATGATGCGTGTATGTAACCTGGATACCTGCCCGGTAGGTGTGGCAACACAGAATCCGGAACTCCGCAAGAGATTTAAAGGAAAACCGGAATATGTAGAGAATTTCATGCGCTTTATCGCACAGGAATTAAGAGAGTATATGTCTAAACTGGGATTCCGTACAGTCAGCGAAATGGTTGGACGTACAGATCTTCTGGTTCAGACAGACAATGTAGCGGAACCACATCAGGGTAAAGTAGATTTAAGTGCAATCCTGAACAATCCGTTCGCAGGCAAAGACCAGAAAGTTACTTTTGACCCGAAAGCCGTATATAACTTCGAACTGGAAAAGACCATGGATGAAAAGGTTCTGGTTAAGAAATGCGTAAATGCAATCAATAAAGGTCAGAAAACAGAGCTTTCTGTAAACCTGACAAACATTGACCGTACATTCGGAACCATCCTTGGTGCAGAGATTACCAGAAAGAATAAAAACGGACTTGCAGATGACACCATCACTGTACACTGCAACGGTGCCGGCGGACAGAGTTTCGGTGCATTTATTCCGAAAGGTCTGACACTGGAACTGACCGGTGACAGCAACGACTACTTCGGAAAAGGTCTTTCCGGTGGTAAACTGATTCTGAAAGTTCCGGAGAAAGCTGCATATAAAGCAGAAGAGAACATTATCGTAGGTAACGTTGCCCTCTACGGTGCAACCAGCGGTACCGCATTTATCAATGGTGTTGCAGGTGAGCGTTTCGCAGTCCGTAACTCCGGTGCATCCGCAGTTGTAGAAGGCGTGGGAGAGCATGGTTGTGAATATATGACAGGTGGCCGCGTAGTCGTACTTGGTAAGACTGGCAAGAACTTTGCAGCAGGTATGAGTGGCGGTATCGCATATGTACTGGATGTGGATAATGTTCTTTACAAGAACCTGAACAAAGCCATGATTTCCATCGAAAAAGTGGAAAACAAATATGACAAAAAAGAACTTCGCGACCTGATTGAAGCTCATGTAGAAGCAACAGGCTCCAAACTCGGTGCGAAAGTTCTGGCTGACTTTGATTATTATCTGCCGCACTTTAAGAAACTCATTCCGAATGAGTACAAGAAGATGATCACTTTAAGTGCGAAACTGGAAGAAAAAGGTCTGAACAGTCAGCAGGCACAGATGGAAGCGTTCTATGAAAGTATTGGCGCTAAACATTGATAATAATTGAATATATCGTGTGAACTTATCAATGTTGCCCCGTCATCTTTTAGAATAAATAAAAAGGTGGCGTGGGCCATACCATTATTGCCGCAGCAAGTGCGGCGAAGAGGAGGAAATCATGGGCAAACCAACAGGATTTTTAGAATATGAGAGAGAGACGGCAAAAGTTCTGCCGCCAAAGGTCCGCATCGCAAACTTCAAAGAATTCAGGACCCCATTAAATAAAGAGAAACAGAAACTTCAGGGCGCACGCTGCATGGCATGCGGTGTCCCATTCTGCCAGTCAGGTATGATGATCGGCGGTATGGCATCCGGTTGCCCTCTGCACAATCTTGTACCTGAGACGAATGATCTGGTTTATACAGGCAACTGGAAACAGGCATTCTTAAGACTGAGCAAGACACACAGTTTCCCGGAATTTACTTCCCGTGTCTGCCCTGCACTCTGCGAAGCAGCCTGCACCTGTAATATAAACGGAGAACCGGTATCCACCAAAGAAAACGAACGTGCGATCATTGAGACAGCCTATGAGAACGGATGGGTAACCCCGCAGATTCCGGAAGTACGCACAGGCAAATCTATTGCAGTCATCGGAAGCGGTCCCTCCGGACTGGCAGCAGCCCAGCAGTTAAACAGACGAGGCCACAGCGTAACTGTATTTGAAAGAAAAGACCGTGTAGGCGGACTTCTCCGTTACGGTATTCCTAACATGAAGCTGGACAAAGCTGTTGTTGACAGAAGAATCCATCTTATGGAAGAAGAGGGAGTTAAATTTGTTACAAATGTAAACGTAGGAAAGGACATCAAAGCAGAAGAACTTCTGAAACAGTTCGACCGCGTCATCCTTGCCTGCGGAGCATCCAATCCACGAGACATTAAAGTTCCGGGACGGGATGCAAAAGGAATTTATTTCGCAGTAGATTTCCTGGGACAGGTAACAAAAGCGTTGTTGGATTCTGATTTTGCCAAAGTTCCATATGAACTTGCCAAAGGAAAAAATGTTCTGGTCATCGGTGGCGGTGATACAGGAAATGACTGTGTGGGAACATCTATCCGTCTGGGTGCCAAATCTGTGATCCAGTTAGAGATGATGCCCAAGCCGCCAGTGGAAAGAACACCATCCAATCCATGGCCGCAGTGGCCGAGAGTCCTCAAAACAGACTATGGCCAGGAAGAAGCTATCGCAGTATTCGGACATGATCCACGAGTATACCAGACTACTGTTACAGAATTTATCAAAGATAAAAACGGAAATGTCTGCCAGGCAAAACTCACAAAATTAAAGAGTGAAAAAGATCCAAAGACAGGACGTATGATGATGGTTCCTGTAGAAGGAACAGAAGAAGTCATTCCTGTAGACGTAGTTCTTATTGCAGCCGGATTCCTTGGCAGTGAGAAATATGTAACAGACGCATTTAAGGTAGCCATCAACGGAAGAACTAACGTAGATACAAAGCCAGATCAGTATCAGACCTCCGTAGACAAAGTCTTCACAGCAGGAGACATGCACAGAGGCCAGTCCCTAGTAGTATGGGCAATTCGCGAGGGCAGAGAAGCTGCGAAAGCGGTAGATGAATCACTGATGGGATATTCCTATCTGTAAATAATAAGAAGAGAAGTTTGAAAAAGGTGCTGTTGCTTAATGAATGATTATTAGGCGATAACACCTTTTTTAAGTTAAAGTGTATTTGAAAAAGCTGATCCAGATTGTCTTGAAATAAGGTCATGGATGACTTGAAACAAGAAAATCTTAATTAAAGTCAACATAAGAAAAGCTTGCGAGTGACTTGAATTAGAAGAACGATAATTAAAGTCAATGTAAGGAAAGAATATGCTTGACCTAAGAGGAGAAAAGCGTGAATAGGGTCAATGTAAGGGAAAAATATGCTTGACCTAAGAGGAGAAAAGCGTGAATAGGGTCAATGTAAGGAAAGAATATGCTTGACCTAAGAGAGGAAAAACAGGATTCGAGTCAAAACAAGAAAAGTGCAGGAAAATCTGTAGAAGAAAATCAATCATAGCAGTTGACAAAGAAAAGGTACATTGCTATAATTGCCTACATGAACAAAGGCGTTCTTTCTATAGAAAAGTAACTGTAGAAAGTGCGCCATTTTTTATGTTATATGAAATTATTCCGTAATGTTTCCATAACATAAAAAGTCCTCTGGACAGAATTGCACTGCGGCGGAGAGGAATTATGCCTCTGCGCAATCCATCGCAAGAGGAGTATTCTGCAGACAGAAAACAAATTATATCGAAGAATTATTAAGAAAGCAAAAACAGCAGAAACTATGCTGACAAGGAGTGAATGAAAATGGGGAATTATACCAGAGAAGAAATATTACAGATGGCTGAGGAGGAAGACGTGGAATTTATCCGTCTCCAGTTCACAGATATGTTCGGAACGCTGAAAAACATCGCCATAACTGCCCGGGAACTTCCCCGTGCACTGGATAACCGATGTATCGTAGATGGTTCCTTTATCGCAGGAATCGCAGGAGAATCCGAACCGGATATGTACTTAAGACCGGATCTTGACACCTTTGCAATTCTCCCATGGAGACCACAGCAGGGAAAAGTTGCCAGACTGTTATGCGACATCTATTGTCCGGACGGAACCCCCCATGAGAGAAGTCCGAGATATATCCTGAAGAAAACCGCCCGGGAGGCAAAGAAGGAGGGATACACCTGTCTGGTAGATCCGGAATGTGAATTTTTCCTTTTTCATACAGATGATAACGGAGTTCCGACTACTGTAACACATGAGAAGGCCGGATATCTGGATGTCAGTCCTGTGGATCTGGGTGAAAACGCAAGACGTGATATTGTATTAAATCTGGAAGACATGGGGATTGAGGTAGAATCTTCTCACCATGAAACTGCTCCTGCACAGCACGAAGTAGATTTCAAATACGGTGAAGTCCGTACGATTGCAGACCGGATCATGTCATTTAAGATGACGGTCCGTACCATTGCCAAACGCCATGGACTTCATGCGACATTTATGCCGAAACCAAGGGCAGAAGTAAATGGCTCCGGAATGCACATTCATTTCTCCTTATTTAAAGATGGAAGAAATGTATTCGTCAATCCGGGAAATCCACAGGAATTAAGCGAAGAAGCTTATTACTTCGTAGGAGGTCTTCTGGCTCACAGCAAAGAGATGGCACTGATCACCAATCCTATCGTAAATTCCTACAAACGTCTGGTTCCGGGCTATGAAGCCCCAACAGAACTGACATGGACAAAGAACAACCAGAATTCACTGGTAAGAATTCCGGGATCCAGAGGTATGGAGACAAGGATCGAACTGAGAAGTCCGGATGCAGCAGCAAATCCGTATCTGGTATTTGCAGTATGTCTGGCAGCAGGACTGGATGGAATCAATAAGAAGATTTATCCGACTAAGTCCTCCAGCAGAGAGTTATCCGAAACAGATCAGAAAACAATGAAGATTGAAAATCTTCCGGGAAATTTGAACGAAGCAATTGATTACTTCGAACAGAGTGACTGGATCAAAGAAGTACTTGGAACAGAATTTTGTAAAGAATACGCAGCAGCCAAGAAAAAAGAATGGTTGCGCTATACAAGAGAAATTTCAGCCTGGGAAATCGAGGAATACTTATACAGAATTTAACCGAATCAAACAAGTCCCCTGTAGAAATTGTAAAAAGCAATAAGCAGTGGGTGGGGACTTGTTTGTATCAGGAGGAGCGAAGCTTCTTCTGATAAACTGCGAAGCAGTTATTCGGTTATGAGCAAGTAGCGAAGCGGATTGCGAACATCCGCTTGATCAAAATCAAACAAGTCCCCTGCGGAGGTTGTAAAAAGCAATAAGCAGTGGACGGAAACTCAGGCTGTAATAGAAATAGGAGTGGCAGAGTTATGAGCAGCAGCATTGTGATTGCGTTACCGAAAATTGAAGACGCAAAGAAAATCCGCACAATACTTAACAGACATGGGCTCACAGTAGCCTCTGTCTGCAGCTCTGTCTCTAATGCGCTGGCCAGTATCTCAGAACTTGACAGTGGTGTCCTGATATGCGGGTATAAGCTGACAGATGCCTATTATAAAGACGCTCTCGATGACCTGCCACAGTATTTTGAAATGCTGCTTCTGGCTTCTCAGCGTATTATAGATGAAGCACCGAATTCCGTCAGCACTGTACAGATGCCGATGAAAGCAAGCGCACTGATAGATACGGTCAATGACATGCTCTATCATCTGGAACGCCGGATCAAAAAAGAAAAAAAGAAACCAAAGCCCAGATCAGAAAAAGAACAGAATTATATCTCGAATGCCAAACGCCTTCTGATGGAAAAAAACCAGATGACAGAAGAGGAAGCATATCGACACATCCAGAAATGCAGCATGGATTCAGGAACCAACATGGTAGAAACTGCACAGATGTTACTCATGCTGATGTATGATGAAATTTGATTTTTCAAACACGTTCTAAATAAAATATCCGAAAATAATAAGGAAAATTTTGTAAAAAATGACGATATTATTTTGACAGAATATGTGGTAATATACAGAATATATTTTTGTTCATATCAAGTTAGAGGCAAAATACATTTTAACCCTAACATTATATTATATATAGAAAGAACACAAACAAACATAAAATAGATAATAACAGGAAGAATGATTACAAAGGCGTAATCAGAGAGTCCAGGGGATAGGTGTCTCCGGATTTTCTGATTACGCCTTTTTGATATTCCAGGGTTTTAAGCCAAAAAGTCGTTGTGCTTGCACGAAAAGCCTTTTGAACTTGAAACCAGTGAAGATATCACAAAGGTTTTCAGAAATGAAGAAATGGAGGATGAGGAAATGGAATTTATGGATGGAACATGGAAAAAAGAAATCAATACCTGGGAGGAACTCGTAGGTAATAATCTCCTGAACCAGGAAGCCGTAATCGAAGGCGCTGTTCACAGCATCCGTAATATGGGTGATGTGGCATTTATCATTCTTAGAAGAAGGGAAGGCTTATTCCAGACAGTCTATGAAAATGAAATGGCAAATGTTTCCATTCATGAATTGAAGGAAGCAATGACGATCAGGGTGAAAGGAATCCTGCATGAAGAGGAGAGAGCACCCCACGGAAGAGAGCTTCGTATTCGTCATATTGATATTTTATCAACACCGGCAGAGTCACTTCCAATGGCAATCGACAAATGGAAACTGAACACTTCCCTGGAGGCGAAATTAAACTACAGACCGATTTCCCTGAGAAACATTCAGGAGCGTTCCAAATTTAAAATCCAGGAGGCACTGACAAAGGCATTCCGCGATTATCTCTACGGACAAGGATTCACAGAAATCCACACTCCAAAGATCGGAGCAAGAGGAGCAGAGGGTGGAGCAAACCTTTTCAAGTTCAGCTACTTCCACAAACCTGCAGTACTTGCACAGAGCCCACAGTTCTACAAACAGATGATGGTTGGCGTATTTGACAGAGTATTTGAGACAGGCCCCGTATTCCGGGCTGAGAAACATAATACCAAACGTCACTTAAATGAATACACCAGTCTGGACTTCGAGATGGGATATATTAACAGTTTCGAAGAAATTATGGCAATGGAAACAGGATTCCTGCAGTATGCCATGAACCTTCTGAAAACAGAATATGCAAAAGAAGTACAGATTTTGAAGCTTGAGATCCCGGATGTATCCAAAATCCCGGCAGTCCGTTTCGATGTAGCCAAGGAACTGGTATCACAGAAATATAACCGTAAGATCAGAAATCCATTTGACCTGGAGCCGGAAGAAGAAGCACTGATCGGACAGTATTTCAAAGAAGAATATGGCTCAGATTTTGTATTTGTCACACATTATCCGTCAAAGAAACGTCCATTCTATGCAATGGATGATCCGGAAGACGCAAGATTTACCTTAAGCTTTGACCTGTTATTCAAAGGCCTTGAGATCACAACAGGCGGACAGCGTATCCATGATTACAACATGCTGGTACAGAAAATTGAAGACAGAGGTATGACGCAGGAAGGCATGGAACAGTATCTGGATACCTTTAAACATGGTATGCCGCCTCACGGTGGACTGGGAATCGGTCTGGAACGTCTGACCATGCAGCTTATCGGTGAAGAGAATGTTCGTGAAACCTGTCTCTTCCCGCGAGATATGAACCGTCTGGAACCGTAAATAAGTCAGAAACTTGGAAAGCTGCCTATATATTGACCGGAAACGGCAGGTTGATTCCGGGCAGAAAGAAATAAAAGCAATATAGAATGTTACAGGCAGTATATATAAGGAGAAAATCATGGCAAAGATCATAGATGATGAAACAATGGAAAATGTCTGCATCCTGGCCAAGCTTTCCCTCTCGGAAGAAGAAAAGGAAAAAGCAAAAGCTGAAATGCAGAAAATGCTTGATTATGTAGAGAAACTGGATGAACTGGATACATCGGAAGTAGAGCCTATGTCCCATATTTTCCAGGACGAGAACGTATTTCGTGAGGACGTTGTCACAAACGGAGACAACAAAGAAGCAATGCTGGCAAATGCACCGAAGGCAAAAGAAGGACAGTATCAGGTTCCGAAAACCATAGGATAGGAGACAGGACAATGGAGTTGGAGAAATTAACAGCCCTGCAGCTTGGGGAAAAAATAAAACAGCGTCAGGTCAGCGTCCTGGATGGAGTAAAAACTGTTTTTGAACAGATTGAGAAACTGGATTCAGAAGTACACGCTTATCTTGACACATATAAAGAAGAAGCATACAAACGTGCAGAAGAAGTGCAAAAAGGCATCGAGGACGGTACTTATACCAGTCCTCTTGCAGGCGTACCGATCGCGATCAAAGATAATATCTGTATTAATGGAAAGAAAACTACCTGTGCATCAAAGATTCTTGAGAATTTTGTGCCTCAGTATAATGCAGAAGTCATTGATCGTCTGGAAAAAGCCGGACTGGTCATTATCGGAAAAACAAACATGGACGAATTTGCCATGGGAAGTACAACAGAAACCTCCGCTTACGGCATCACCAGAAACCCATGGAATCTGGAACATGTACCAGGCGGTTCTTCAGGTGGTTCCTGTGCAGCAGTGGCAGCAGGAGAAACTTATCTGGCACTTGGTTCAGATACAGGCGGATCTATCCGTCAGCCAAGTTCCTACTGTGGTGTAACCGGAATTAAACCAACCTATGGAACAGTATCCCGTTATGGTCTTGTAGCTTATGCATCTTCCTTGGATCAGATCGGACCTGTAGGAAAAGACGTATCTGACTGTGCAGCTCTTCTGGAAATCATCGCAGGACATGATACAAAAGACAGCACATCCATGAAAAGAGAAGATCTTCAGTTCTCCAAAGAACTGACAGGAGATATCAAGGGGATGAAATTCGGAGTTCCTGAAGAATATCTGGCAGAGGGACTTGATCCGGAAGTAAAAGCATCTTTTATGGGTGTTCTTGATATGCTGAAAGAACTGGGAGCAGAAGTAGAATTCTTCTCTATCAAAACCATGGAATACATGATTCCGGCTTATTATATTATCGCCAGTGCAGAAGCAAGTTCCAACCTGGAACGTTTCGATGGAGTGAAGTACGGTTTCCGTGCAGCAGAATATGAAGGTCTTCACGACATGTACAAAAAGACCAGAACAGCAGGTTTCGGTGAGGAAGTAAAACGCCGTATCATGCTTGGTTCCTTCGTGTTAAGCTCCGGTTATTATGATGCATACTATCTGAAGGCACTCCGCACAAAAGCCCTGATCAAGAAAGAATTTGACCAGGCATTTGGCAAATATGATGTAGTACATTTTCATGCAGAGGGTCCTTGTGCCATGTTATGGCTACCTAAATTATTTGGGAAAAGATGCGTGGCAACAATTCACGGACTTGACCACCAAAGAGCAAAATGGGGAAAACTTGCAAGTACATACATAATGATGGGCGAAAAATGTGCAGTAAAACATGCTGATGAAATAATAGTGTTAAGTAAGGGCGTACAGGATTATTTTAGAGAAAAATATGGCCGTGAAACAAGATTTATTCCTAATGGAGTAAACAGACCGGTTATAAGAGAAGCAAATATAATTAAATATAAATTCGGACTTGAAAAGGACGATTACATATTGTATCTTGGCCGATAAGTGCAGGAAAAAGGATTGCGATATCTTGTGGAAGCATTTAAAAATGTGAATACGTATAAGAAACTTGAAATAGCCGGAGGAAGTTCAGATACGGATGAATTTGCAAATGAAATAAAAGCAATGGCAAAGGACGATGACAGAATAATATTTACAGGATTTGTTCAGGGCGAGGAATTGTATGAGTTGTATAGTAATGCGTATGTATACACTTTGCCAAGTGATTTGGAAGGAATGCCACTTAGTCTGCTTGAGGCAATGAGCTATGGAAATTGTTGTCTTGTATCAGATATAGATGAATGCGCATCTGTAGTTGAAGATAAGGCACTTGTATTTGAAAAGTCGAATGTAGAGCAATTGCAGGAAAAACTACAGGAGGCTTGTGATAAGCCTAAGATGGTTAAGAAATATAAAGAAGAAGCTGCAGATTTCATTTGTGAGAAATATAATTGGGATGATGTGGTGGAAAGAACAATGGAGTTGTATAGAGGGTAAGAATATGGAAAAGAAACATTATGGTGCGATAGATGGCTTAAGAGCTATTGCAGCAATTGGTATCGTTATGATGCATATGGGAGCAAATAATAACTATGAAATAGGTGGATATATTTATAATAAAATTATTCCATCATTTACTAATTTTGTATTTTTGTTTATGGTGATTTCGGCTTTTGGAATGTGTTGCGGATATTATGAGAAAATATTAAAAAATGAAATTTCTTTAGAAAAATTTTATGTAAAAAGATTTAAAAAAATATTGCCATTTTTTGCACTATTAGTTTTTGTAGATTTAATTATGTCACCTTCGATTGAATCTTTATATGAAGCCTTTGCAGATTTGACATTAATGTTTGGTTTTTTGCCAAACGCAGGTAATATTTCTGTTATTGGAGTTGGTTGGTTTTTAGGAGTGATATTTGTCTTTTACATATGTTTTCCTTTTTATTGTGTTTTAATACAGAATAAAAAGAGAGCTTGGATAGCTTTCGGAATTAGTGTGATATATAATTTAATAGGTTCAAATTATTTTGAGATAAACAGAACAAATATTCTTTATAGTGCATGTTTCTTTATAGCTGGAGGATTAGTTTATTTATATAGAAATGAAATATCAAAAATAAAAGCATGGCAAATATTAAGTGTTATGAGCATTACTATTGTTGTGTATTATCTGCTGAATGGTAATGTGTTTATGTGTCTATTAGTTTCAGTAGTGATGCTATTATATGCGATTACTTCAAATGTAAAAGTATTGGACAATAAGATAGCTAAATTCTTAAGTGGAATAAGTATGGAGATATATTTATGCCATATGATGGTGTTTAGAATATTACAAAAAATGAAGATTACTAATATATTTGGAAATGGATGGATTCAATATTTTATTACAGTAATATTAACTTTAATAGGAGCGATTATATTTGCAATTATAGTCAGAAAAGTGTTTGAAGTTGTAGAAAGTAAAATAAAGTAAAAAAATATAAGGAATAAAATATGAAGATTTTAATGGTAAATAAGTTTTTGTATCCAAATGGAGGTTCAGAAACATATATATTCAAATTAGGTGAGTATTTAGAAAGGCAGGGACACGAAGTACAATACTTTGGAATGGAACATGAAGGAAGATGCGTTGGAAATCATGCAGAAGCCTATACATCTGATATGGACTTTCATGGAGGTTC
>ENA-OQHR01001232-OQHR01001232.1-human-gut-metagenome-genome-assembly--contig:-NODE-1232-length-13388-cov-8.473744_pt1 | contig 13388 bp, 9 predicted proteins | sample MGYA00242566_ERZ504725 | MGnify/ENA primary metagenome ERZ504725 (study PRJEB26092, sample SAMD00036217) | human gut metagenome | host: Homo sapiens | study: EMG produced TPA metagenomics assembly of... | reverse complement strand
TAGTTGCTAAAGAAATGGCTTGCAAAAAGAATGAATTATATGAAGCTTATCATAAAAGATAGGCTTTTTTCTTTTATATAAAGTAAATTATGTTGTTACAGAAATTAAATGAAAAAGTAATTGAAATAGTTACAGAAAATATTATAATAAGTTACTGAAAAGAGAAGAGGAAGAGTTATGAATAAGAGAAAAGTATGTGCCCTAGGTATGGCATTCATGCTTGCAGGATGTTCTGCAGGTGGATCAGGTTCTGGTAAAGAACAAACATTAACTGTTGGATTGTTTACAGAAATGAATGGAGATTTTTCTCCTATGTATTATCAGACCGTTAACGATCATAATGTAGTTAACTTGGTATATCAAGGATTATTGGCATATGACAAGGATGCCAATTTAGTTCCCGAATTAGCAGAGGATTTACCTACTATTAGTGATGATGGTACAACAATGACATTTAAATTGAAGAAAGGTGTTAAATTCAGTGATGGATCTAAATTTACTTCAAAAGATGTAAAGGCAACGTTTAGCGTTATGGCTGACCCAAGCTATACAGGACGTTTTTCAAGTAATGTAGATTTTTTAAATGGATATAGCGAATATCATGATGGAGATGCCAAAGATGTCTCAGGTATTGAAACACCAGACGATTATACCGTTGTATTCCATATGTCAAAACCAAAAATCGATGCAGAATCAACTTTGGGAACACAAAAGATTTGTAGTGTTAAAACATTGAAGTACAAGAAGGGGAAAACTTCAAATGTTGAAAAGAACAATAGTAATCCTATTGGAACAGGTCCTTATAAATTAAAATCATTCTCTAAAACAGAAGGTGCTTCATTGGATCGTAACGAAAACTTTAAAGCCGAGGATGGAGAATATCAAATTTCTAAGATTATGATCAAGAAAACAGAGACTTCGACTGAAATCAAAGAATTGGAAAATGGAACTGTCGATTATATTCCAGATGTAGTAGATGCGAATAAAATCAACACAGTAGCCAAAGACAAAGATAAAGGTTTGACTATGGATTCTTATCCAAGCGATCGTGAAGACTTCTTGTTTATGAATACAGCTGCAGGTGCATGTCAAGATCAAGCAGTACGTCAAGCTTTGGCTTATGGATTTGATCGTGAAGCCTATATCGCAAGCTATTATAAATTAGATGATAAAGATGCTAAATTGGCATATGTACCAGGCTTGTTTGGTAACCCAGTATCTGGCGAAAATAGTGCATATGTTCGTGGTGAAGAAAAAGTTGATGGGGCTACTTACTATGATTATGATGTAGAAAAGGCAAAACAAATTTTAGATGATGCAGGATGGACTGTTGGTAGTGATGGTATTCGTGAAAAGAATGGTCAAAAATTAAGTATTAAGTTTTTAGCTATAAAAGAAAAAGATGCGATGGATACAATGATTCCTATGTTACAAAAACAATGGGGCGAACTTGGTGTCGACTTCAAGGCAAACACAATGGAATTTAATACAGTTATTTCAACTGTAGGTGATGATTCAGCTGTTGGTGATTGGGATGTATCTTATTTAGGAAACTCTTTTACAAGCCCTGAAGATACAGGCGTTGATTACTTTATTCAATCACAAGGCGTAAATAACTTTGCTCGTTTAAAAGATGATGAATTAGATTCATACTTAGCTGCAGGTGCTTATACAGCTGATAAAGATGCTTCAGCAGCTGCTTATTTAAAGGCTTATGTTCGTCAAGCAGAACTATGTGCATACTTACCAACAGATGGTGTACAAACATATTGTTTACGTAATAAGAAAGTAAAAGGTTTGAATACATCTTCTACATTTATTTGGTCACAGTCAATGGCTACAGCTTATATTGATGATTAATAGTAAAAGGGCTATAACAGATAAAAACGTTTTAGTTTAAAAAAAGGACCGAATATTCAAGACTTAAAAATCTGAATATCGGTCTTTCTTTTGTTTGTGCAAAAATAGCTAGTTAATTGTAATGCATATCAGATATTGTTCCAATTCTCTTTGTATTTATCTTATGACGATGTTTCAAAAAATGTGAAGGAAGTCGTAGAAGACGGTTAAATACACCATATATTTTGGTATTGCAAGATATGAAATATAGTGGGATGCGAAAACAAGCTAAAAAAAGATAGCCAAGAATCAATTCACATTGATAGACATGTGAATAGAAAGACGAGGCGTGTATGATACAACGAAGTATTTGGTGTAAAACTGGAGATACTGCTCGTATGTGTTGGTCATAATCTAAGAAGATATCACACTCGATAACTAGAATTTTAGAAAAATAATAAGATAAAAAGAAAGGAGCTAAACTCCATAAGTAATAAAAATTACTTATTCGTTATGGCTCCTTTTTAAATCGTTATGACTTGAATGTTTTGATTGTTTAGTTCTTGAACATAAGAAGAATCAATAGAATGATCAGTTATAACAGTTTTTATTTTATCTTTTAAGTTTAATGGTACAACACCACGCTTAGAAAATTTATCGCTTTCTGTTAGCACGATTATTTGTTCGGCTTGATGCGACATATCACGTACGGCTTGTGCTCGCATTTGATCACGATTTGAAAAGCCAATTCTAGAATCATATCCATCTGTACCGATAAAAAAATAATCGACAAAAAAGTTGGATACACATTCTTGAACCATAGGACCTACCATAACTTGTGAATCTTGTTGATAAATTCCACCTAAAAGAATAATTTGAAAATTTGATTTTCCACGAATATATTCTGCGATAAAAGCACTATTGGTGATAATTGTTAAGTCTTTATGAAGTTGTGTTAACGTATCCGCTAAAAGTGCACAACAACTACCACTTTCAATCATAATTGTATCGCCTTCATTAACAAGTTCAGTAGCTTTTAAAGCTATTTTTTTCTTTTCTTCATAATGATACGCGATTCTACCATTGATATCATCTGTGCTACATAACACAGCATGACCATGTTCACGCTTGATGATTCCTTTAGCTTCTAATGCATCCAAATCTTTGCGGATAGTTACTTGTGAAACACCTAGGTATTCAGCGAGTTGAGAAACCTCTATTCTCTTTTCAGATGTCAGTAATTCTAATATTTTATTTGTTCTATTTTTCATTTACGTTGATTCCTATCATTTTGTTTATATAATAAGTGTTTTTGATTTCAAATGAAAGTTAAATTTAGAAAAAAGCGTTAATGTTATTTTCTTTAAATATATTTAAATACTCTTTTAAATCTTCTGGATGATACGAAGGAATATTTTCATAATCGTATTTTATATTTAAAAGATGATATTTATTTTCTCCAAATTGATGGAACGGTAGAAGTTGACACTTGTTTATTCCAATGTTGTGAAGTGTTTTTGAAAATTCTTTTGCGTCATCCAAAGAATCGTTGAAGCCAGGTATAACAGGGATTCGCACAAGAACTGTTTTGCCATTGGCGATGGCATGTTTCATGTTCAGTAATGGTAATTTATTAGAAACACCTGTACCTTCTATATGTTTATCCGTGTTCCAGTGTTTCATATCAAAAAGAATGTAATCTACATATTCCATGACGTGATCAAATGTTTCTTCTGTCGCAAAACCGGTTGTTTCACAACACGTATGAATTCCTTCCTCTTTAGCGGCTAAGAGAAGTTCTCTTGAAAACTCAGGTTGAAGTAAAAGCTCACCTCCAGAAAGTGTTAGACCACCACCACTTTCTTCATAGAAGGCTTGATCTTGTAAAACAATTTTAAGCACTTCTTCCACAGATTTTTGTTCGCCTTGTGCACTTAATGCGTTTCTTGGACATTCATATACACATTTCTTACATCCACTACACTGACTATGGTTGATTTTGACGGATTTATCAATTATTTTTATAGCGTTTTTTGGACAGGTTTCAATGCAATGATGACAATTTATACATTTGTTTTGATCCCAAAGAATTTGTGTTTGTATAGGCTGACTTTCGGGATTTGCACACCACTTACAACGAAGAGGACATCCCTTTAGAAAAACGGTAGTACGAATTCCTGGACCGTCATTTACACTGAATTTTTGAATGTTAAAAATAATTCCTGTTGTATTTCGATTTGTTGTTGTCATTTTAATTTCCTCATATAGAGTATAAACATTTCGAAGAAGAAAAGCAATGTCTGTAGTTACAAATGAAAGTATAAATCGTTTTAAATGAAATTAAAGTTGACATGAAATGCGTGTGATGCTATTTTTAAATTGCGAATAAAAGAATATAAAGTTACGAATGAAATGTAATAGGAGGACGGATATGGAAAATGTAGAACATTTTGGAACATTGACAGAACGAATGAAAGAGTTTCGAGAAGAAGTTTTAGATGAAAAACCTTATATTGATGCACAACGTGCAATTCTAGCAACTCTTGCTTACAAAGAAAATTTAAATCAACCACGAGTGATGGTTCGAGCTAAAATGCTAGAAAAAGTTCTAGATAATATGAGTATATATATTGAAGACAAATCTCTTTTAGCAGGAAATCAGGCAACTAAGAACCGTAACGCTCCTATTTTTCCTGAGTATACTATGGAATTTGTTATGAATGAATTAGATCAGTTTGAGAAAAGGGATGGGGACGTATTCTATATCACTGAAAAGACCAAAGAACAACTTAGAGAAATTGCGCCATTCTGGCAGAATAACAATTTGCGTGCAAGAGGAGAAGCTCTTCTTCCTGAAGAAGTTCGTGTCTTTATGGAAACAGGTGTATTTGGAATGGAAGGCAAGTTAAATGCAGGAGATGCGCATTTGGCGGTGAACTATGAGCGGATTTTGAAGGATGGATTAAAAGGATACGAAAAGCGTGTAAAAGAATATAAAGCTTCTCTTGATTTGACGGATCCTGAAAGTATAGATAAGTATTGTTTCTATAATGCAGTTCTTATAGTACTGGAAGCGGTGCGTAATTTTGCAAATCGTTACAGCGTTCTTGCAAAGGATTTAGCAGAAAAAGAATTGAATCAAGAAAGAAAGATTGAATTATTAGAGATCAGTAGAATTTGTTCAAAAGTTCCATATGAACCAGCAGAAACATTTCGAGAAGCGGTACAATCCGTATGGTTTATTCAATTGATTTTACAAATTGAATCCAACGGACATTCTTTGAGTTATGGCAGATTCGATCAATATATGTATCCATATTATAATCGAGATATTAAAAATGGTACTATTAAAGAATCTGAAGCCTTGGAATTGTTGACATGCTTGTGGATAAAGACACTTACAATCAATAAAGTTCGTTCTCAAGCACATACGCTGAGTTCGGCAGGTTCTCCTATGTATCAAAATGTAACGATTGCAGGCCAAACAATAGATAAAAAGGATGCAGTCAATGATTTGAGTTTTTTAGTTTTGAAATCTGTTGCACAGACAAGATTGACACAACCAAATTTAACTGTGCGCTATCACAAGAATATCAATAAACATTTTTTGGATGAATGTGTAGAGGTTATGCGTTTAGGCTTTGGAATGCCGGCATTAAACAATGACGAAATTATAATTCCTTCCTTTATGGATTGGCAAGTTAAAGAGGAAGATGCCTATAATTATAGTGCCATAGGTTGTGTAGTGTGACTTTCCATTTAATCAGTTCTCTTCGTTAATCAGTTCTCTTTAAATGGGATATTTTCCATTTAATCAGTTCTGTTCGTAATTTTAATCAGTTTTGTTCAGAGATTTAATTAGTTCTCTTCGAGAGATTTAATTAGTTCTCTTCGAGAGATTTAATTAGTTCTGTTCGTGTGATTTTCCATTTAATCATGTCCGTTTTAGAATTTGATTACTTCTAAGTTGGAATTACAGGAGGGAACAATGTATAAATCAAAACGTAGCCTCAAAGTATATGAGGCACCACTTGGTTTAAATAGTAAGCAGCAGATTCCGAGAATTCAGCTTCAGGGCCAGTGGCTAAAAGCACTTGGATATCATGTGGGTGATAAGATTGATGTTCAGTGTACTAATGACACGATCATCATCAATAAAGTGAAGACTATATAAAATAAGCGTCGATCAATGAGTCGGCGCTTTTGTTTATAAAGTATTATTGTGCCTTACTGAATATCCAGTTATAATAGCAAATATAATAGCCAAGGAGGTTTATATATGAAAACAAAACAAATTTTAATGGCAGGAGCATTGGCTCTTAGTATGGTTTTATCTGGTGGAATGTTGACAGGATGTTCAAATTCTTCAACAAAAGACACAAAGACAACAGAAGTCGCTAAGAAAAAGGAAGTAAAGACACTTGGTCAAAAAAACAAGGATTCAAAATCTTTGAAGTTCACAAACATCACTGGAAAGAAGATCACTGTATTCGAAACGAAGTCTAGTTCAGAAGAAAATTTCAGTGATAACTTGTTGGAAGATGGAGACGCTGTAAAAAACAAAGAAGAACGTACTTTGTATTACACTGTCAAAGAAAACGATAAGTTGGACGTGAAAGTAGGATTACAGAATCAGGACAAAACATTCGTATTCAAGGATGTAGATACTACAGATACAAAGAAAGTGGATGTTTCTTTAAAGGATGATAAAGTCAATTTAGACGTAACAAAAAAAGATGGCAGACTGCCACTTTGACACCATCTGAAGATTCTGCAAAGACAGAGGATGAGAAAAAAGATGAATCAGAAGTAAAACAGGAAGAAAAGAAAGAGGAGAAGAAAGAAGAAACAGCAAAAGCCGATTCTTCAAACAAATCGAATACTTCTGAATCAAAGAAAAATAACACAGCTTCAACTTCGAACTCAAGTTCAAACAAGAACAATTCAAGCTCTAGCAGTTCCAAACCAGCTGAACATACACACAACTGGGTTGCACAGTATAAGACTGTAAACGTGCCAGAAAAAGGGCACAACGAACAGGTCTTGGTGCAGGCTGCCTATGATGAACAGGTTCCAGTTACAGAAATGAAGGCGTATTCAATTTGTAATGATTGTGGTGCAGATATTACAGGAAATACGTCCGCTCATGTGAAAAATCATGTGATGATAGGTGATGATAAAGGGGGGTATTATACTGAATGGCGTGAAACAGTAGTGGGATATAATACGGTTCATCACGATGCAGTCTACGAAACAAGATATGTTGTTGATTCACCTGCTACGACAAAACAGGAATTGACAGGCTACAAGTGCAGTGGCTGTGGAAAAACGAAAGCTAACTAAATATAAATCAAAGGCAGAATGAAAATTCTGTCTTTTTTTGTTGATATAAATTAAGGCAATCTGCCTTAATTCATATATAAGGTCGATTCACGGACCTTGATAGAAATATCGAAAGTACAGATGAACTGGAATCATACTTTCTTCATTCGTGAAGAGGTTAAAATTCTATAGTAGTCTGTAATACCATTTGAGGTTGTACATCAGCATGCTTTCACATGGTAGTGAAGGCTATACAACAAAAACTGCGGACGAAAATTTGTTGTAGTACAGCACATTTTTATACGGTTATGTAGAATTCAATAAAAAGATTAAATGATTAAATTCTAATTCTAAAAAAGGGAACTCAATTTTGAGTTCCTTTTCTATTTTTCATACGCAATAAAACGGGGAATACCCGTGCTATTGCACCATAGATAGTAAATTAATGAAAGGGTGGGATGAAATATGAACAGATACAGTTTATTTGATTTTCCTTAAATTGAGTTGAAAAAATATCAATATTTTTTCCTTTCAAGATATTGATGGTATGAAAAACTCAAAAAAATCAAGATTTCTAACGTTAGAGATTTTTTCAAGGGATAGAAAGAAAAGGGGAAATAAAATAATTAAGGCAATCTGCCTTAGAAAGGATTGAAATATGAAAAAGTTTAAGAACGTATTTCTTGCTCTTTTCGTAACAGCACTGACATCATTGAATCTTGTTCTTCCTGCGTATGCAGAAGAAACAACCACTCCGACTGTTGATTCAGCAGGCTTTTCAGTGAATGTTGTAGGAGATGGTACTGTCACACTTTCATCTGGTGATTTTACTAAATCATTGTCGAATGGTGACATTTTCAATGCAGATTACGAAGAAGGTACAGAAATTAAAATTGTCTCTAAATCCAATGAAAATGCGGTTATTGATGATGTAGCTTTGAATAACAGCACAATTTCAGGATTTACGAGCGGTAAAAAATCTTTCAGCTTTGTGTATAAGACAAAAACTGCAGACGCTTCTTTTAACGTAGTGTTCAAACGAAATGAAACACAAAAAGAAGAAAACAATAATTCAAACAAAACTGAAAGTGAAGATTCTTCTCAGGTCAAAAGTTCAAATGAATCTGTTTCTACTTCAAATGATGCGGTAACTGAATCTGAAGATGCAGATAAATATGGCACATTTGACGTGGATCTTTCAAAGATGGATATAGATACATCTAAAACCGTATATACAAAATACTTGTATGCAATTCCAAGTGCTGTATCTGAAAACGATACAATCACTTCTGCATTGATTGATAAAGACCCAAAGGATACGATCTATACGCAGACAATGGAGCCAAGCACAGTATATACAGATGGAGATGCTTACTATATTCAGGCAGACACACCTTTTGTGAATGGTTTAGCCAAGAAGAGTTATCCATACGATTATGATGTGGCTCGTGGAAATGATTATGGTCAACAGCTAACAGAAGGCTTTTCTTATGATAAGAAAACTCACATCTTAAAAATTGATAAAGATGTTTTCAAAACTGTTGCTAAAGAAGCAAAAACAGATAACAATCCAAAAGAGGATTTTTCAGATTTACAGGTACAGTTTTTAGTTCCTGCTGATGTAGAAAATGATGTTAAAGTTAAAACTACAGTTGTTGATAAGACAGGTTCTATTGACAGTGTAGTAGGGGATTCAATCAGTTTACGTCCTTTCATGACAACACGTTTTCAGCTTGCTTCTGAAAAGACCGCAAGTAATATTATTCCAAAAAATGTAAAAGTATATGTGAACGGTTCAGACGTTCCTTTAGAGTCTGAATATGGTGCGTATGACCCTGAAACAGGAGAGATGGCATTATCTTATATGGGTGCTAATTTAAAATCACTAGAGATAGTTATCTCCAAGTCAAAGGGAAGAGCAGTTGGTGTTGGTTTAGGTACAGCCAAAGTCGGAAGTATCAATGTACTGGCTTATTTAGCAGAAGGTACAAAGGATGTGTTTAGCGTTGGTTCCTCTATTGATGTAGTAGGTAAATTTGGTAATAACAGCTACGTACAGACGATTGACGGTCCATTGGAATTATATAACAAATCTAGAACAACAGCAGGTGGATATTTCAATACTGTGGACTGGAATGATGGTGATGGTGGAGAGTGTACTTACACAGACTCTGCTTTAGCGGTTCCGCAGTCTATTACTATGAATGGACAAACTGTTGATTTTACGATGCGTGATATCAATGGAAACAGTTATGGACAATGGGTGAATGGAGGAAATGGTTTAACTGATATTTCAGATCCAGTTGCATTCAATGGTGCAATTCAGGCTTTCTGTCACCATATCAAACAAGCTGTAGGCACAATTAATGAAAACAGCCGTTATGATTTGCGTTATCCAACCTGCACATTACGTGTGCTAGATGCGAGTACAATTAATGGATACAGACATGTTGTATTTGGATTTGAAACAAACCTACATCATTTTGGTGGTTCAACACCTCAAACCGTTGGAACTGTTTTTGAACTTGCTTTCAAGGTACAGTCTAAAGGTAAACTTTGCATTAAAAAGACTTCTGCAAACCCAGCTATCACAGATAACAACCCTTGCTACTCATTGCAGGGAGCTGAATACGGAGTGTATAAGACAGAAGCTGATGCAAAAGCCGATAAAAATAAAGTGAATACGTTAACGATTGGGAAGTATGACAGTTCTGAAAAATACAAGGACTGGTCAAATGAAGTTGAATTGGATGAAGGTACTTACTATGTAAAGGAAACCAAGAATCCAAAAGGATATGCTTTGAATAATTCAGTTGTTAAAGTAACAATCAAGGCAAATGAAAATTCTTGGATTGGTACAAATGGCGAGTTTAAGGATTATCCGCAATCCGATCCAGTTCGTATTTTACTTGGAAAAGTAGACAAAGAAACCAACAAGAACAAGCCACAGGGAAGTGCAAGTCTAGCAGGTGCTGAATTTACAATTAAGTACTACAAAGGTTTGTACGATTCTGATCCAGCAAAATCAGGTCAGACTCCAGCTCGTTCATGGGTGTTAAAGACAAATGAAAATGGATTTGCTACATTAAGCAGTAAATATAAAGTTTCTGGTGACGATTTTTATTATGCATCGACCGGGGATCCAACTTTACCAGTAGGTACGATTACGATTCAGGAAACCAAGGCTCCGACAGGTTACTTCATCAACAATGAAGTATTTGTAAGAAAAATTGTTGCTGGTGGAAACAAAGAAGGTGTAGAAACATACAATCAGCCTGAGATTCTAGAAAAAGTCATTAAATTCAACATCAAGAAAGTGCAGGCAGGAACTTCAACACCAGTCAGTGGTGCAGTGTTCCTTCACACTATGCCAAATGGTTCAACGAAAGAATTAACAACAAATGGCAGTGGTGAAATTACGATTACAGGTTTGGCTTCTGGTACTCACAAAATCAAGGAAATCAAATCTCCAGACGGATATCAGTTGAATCCAAACGAAGTTGTATTCAATGTGGCTTCTGGTACTGGTAAGATTACGTTCACATCTGGAACAAACAGTCTTGTAACACAAGGTACAAAAGATTCAGGGGACGGCTATGCTACATTTGGTAATAAGGTAAATCCTTTCAATTTGAAGATTACAAAAACAAATGAACACGGCAAAGTCTTGAAAGGTGCTGAATTCCGTCTATACAGTGATGCAGATTGCAAGAATGTAGTAGATACGCAGATTTCTGATGAAAAAGGGTTATTAACTTTCAAAAATCTGGATGTAGAAAAGACTTACTACTTCAAGGAAACGAAAGCCCCTCAAGGCTATAGAATTCCAGTAGACGAAAACGGGAATGCATATGTACATTCCGTATATGTAAAAGCTACACCTCAGACAAACACATTTGAATTTACAGTCGATGGAATTAAATACGATACATCTAAGACATCTGGTAATGTTCGACTAGAAGGATCTAAAAAGGATCGTGTAGTTGCGGTGAATATTACAAACAAAACAACACAGTTATTGCCTGAAACAGGTTCAAATGGAACAATCCTATTAATTGGATTAGGTGTTGCCGTAATAGCTTTTGCTTTATATAAATCTAAAAAAGATAAAATGATTTCTAAATAATGAAGAAAGAGGGATATTAAAATGAAAACAAAAAATGTGGTTTTTGCAGGATTAACTGCATTGTCTATGACTTTAAGTCCTGTAGCAACTTGTGTTGCCCAATTAGTGACTCCAGTCTATGCTGCAGAAGCAACGCAAACTTATGCGACTCCAAACGGAGTTGCTGATTTTGGTAAAGGTAATGCTTCTATTACCATTACACCAAATGCAGGACAATCTCTAGTTGGTAAAAAATTTAACGTATATAAATTATTTGACGCTGAAAATGCAGTGGATAATGAATCAATCAACTATACATGGAACAATGATTACAAAACAGCTTTACAGACTGTTGTTGGTAAGAAAATCAACAAATCTGCCTCTTCAGTTACTGAATATGATGTAATTGACTATATTCAAACTTTAAATACAAACAAAGTGGAAGGTGCTCAGGCAGATCAAAAATTAGAAGGCCGTTACAGCAATTATCGTCACTTTGTAGAAGCTTTAAGAGATGAACTTGTTAAGGAGGGTCTTTCTCCAAATACAGTTAATGTTACAGCTGTAAATGCAGTCGATGGTTCTGTTAAGTTCAGTGGATTGGGATATGGTTATTATTTAACAGATGAAGTTACTGCTGTACAGGATACACATTCAGCAGCTTCATTGATTTTAACAAATACAGCAAATCCTAATGCTCAGGTTAATATCAAATCCGATTATCCTACTTTGATTAAGAAAATCAATGAAGATGACAACAATGTAGGATGGAATGATATTGGGGACTATGAAATTGGACAGACAGTTCCTTACTACCACGATACATATGTACCAGACATGAATGGATATCAAACATATAAAATGATTTTCCATGACAAGATGGACAATGCATTGACTTTCAATAAAGACTCTGTTTCTATCACAATTTCAAGCAACAAGAAATCATATACATTAAAGAGTAATGAATTTAAAGTAGTTGAAAATAGTGGTGAAGACGCATTCTATGCAGAAATTCCAGATTTAAAAGCTATCGTTGACAAACAATTCCCAGAAGGAATGAACAACAACAACGAAAATACTTATGGCCAATCTGTTCGTTTAAACTATAATGCGACATTGAATGACAATGCATCGACTCGTACTGGTCGTGCAGGATTTGAAAATGCTGTTCGCCTTGAATATAGCAACAACCCAGACAGTGATGGAAATGGTTCTACAGGAACAACTCCTTGGGATACAGTAGTTTGCTTCACTTATAAAATTAATGGTTTAAAAGTCAACAACCACAACAAATTATTGAAGAATGCTAAATTCCGTCTATACAGTGATGAAAACTGTACAAATGAAGTGTATGTTAAGGAATCTCCAAACGGATATGTTGTTATGAACCGTGATTCTTTAGGTGGAACTGACCACACAGGAGGAGCACGCCCTAGCAGTGCAGTAGAAATGGCATCAGATGCTAAAGGTGTATTTACAATCTTAGGTTTAGATCAGGGAACTTATTACTTAAAAGAAACGGATTCACCAGCTGGATATCGAGAATTGCAAGACCCAATCGTTATCACAATCAAACCAACATTCACTGATGAACGTAACAACTACAACGCAGGTGAAGGTGCTACTGACAAGACTTTAAAAACATTAGAAGCAACTGCTCATGTTAAAGAATTCTTAAATGGTGCTTACAAAGAAAGTGATACAGATTTAAAAACAGATGTAACAGATGGTTCTGCTAACATCACTGTTGTCAACTATGTAGGAACTAAATTACCAATCACTGGTTCTAACTTAACTATGATTTGCTTAGGTGCAGGTACAATCACAGTCGTTGGTGCATTAGCATTAGATAAAAAACGTAAAAACAAAAAAGACTAATTAGAAAATGAATGAAATGGTTAGGATGGCAGTATTGCCATCTTCCATTTTTGGAGGGCTGAATTTTGAAGTCGATTATTAAAGCAATAAAAGAAACGAGCTGGACAGTACGTATCCTTGTCATCATGGGCATAGGATTATGTTCAGTTCCACTTGTTTCAAGTATTCATAGTGGTATTCAACAAAACAACATGATATCCACATATGAAAGTGAAGTAAAACAAACTGACAAATCAAAAGTCAA
>ENA-OQHR01001229-OQHR01001229.1-human-gut-metagenome-genome-assembly--contig:-NODE-1229-length-13451-cov-4.670256_pt1 | contig 13451 bp, 13 predicted proteins | sample MGYA00242566_ERZ504725 | MGnify/ENA primary metagenome ERZ504725 (study PRJEB26092, sample SAMD00036217) | human gut metagenome | host: Homo sapiens | study: EMG produced TPA metagenomics assembly of... | reverse complement strand
CATCTGGGATATAATTAAAGGTCCGGTCATAAACCGGAATGCGAATTGATAATTCAATATCGGGGCTGATCGGTTTCGACGGTGACCTGTTCGTCGCAGGGAAGCGTGCCGAGAACGCAGGGTCCGCTCGTGGATGTCCCCTGCAAAAGAATAAGTGCTAAATCTAACCGCACTGAGTTCGCTCTCGCTGCCTGAGCTTCGCGCCAGGGTTAAACAGTGAGCAGCCGCTCCGTTCACTCCCTCTCGTCTTTGGGGGGATGCTGAGCGTCGTTTAGAAGACTCGCCTGAATCATTGAGCCACAGGGTGATTCGGGGACTTTAACTGCGGATATGCCCGCCATCAGTTGTCTGCGACATCGATGGGGGCAGAAAAACCGCCATATGGCCAGCAGACTACGCACGTAGAAGACTGAGGGTTCGGTCATCGGACCGGGGTTCAATTCCCCGCAGCTCCACCAAAAGAGGAAGCGTCGAACTCTTCTTTTACAAGAATGAGTTTGCGCTTGTGTATAGGTTGGGGGACGCCTGATGGCGTCCCCTTTCCGTTTTCGTTGATGCGAAACGCCGTATTTTGCGTTTTGAGACGTTGTAAGCCCATTTTAAGACGTTTTAAGCCCGTTTTGGTACTCGTGTACCCCTCGGGCTTTTTTCGTGCCTTAAAACGCCTCTGAGGCGGTCTGAGGGATATTCGAGCACCCATGTGCATCTCGCGTCCGCTCGATGCAAGGGTGGCCGCCCTGCGGGCGGCAGTCGGATGTGGGCGGACGTACAGGAGGGATGCGGCATGGGCCTCGTTCCATTTTGCCGGCCGTTCGTTAATGTCTATTAACGCTGAGAACTTTTGTTCCAGTTTTCAAATTCGATTTAATGCTCATTTATGAGGGTTTTTTCCTGAAAAAGTGCGATTTGTTCCAATTGTTCCAATTCGCAAAATCGGAGTTGGAACAAGTTTTACCCGTATTTACCAGGCATTTCTAGTGAATGTTCCATTTGTTCCAATTATTTTCAACCTAAAGCGCGAGAGAAAAGAATATAGGAAGGGGTCTATATATGTATGTATATATATAAGACTTGTTAGAAACTGGAACAATTGGAACAAATGAGCAAAACCGCAGGTAAACACGTAAAAATCCTGTTCCAATTCGAAAAACGGAGTTGGAACAGGATTCAGCGAATCGCGCAAAACCGCAGGTAAACACGGAAAAATCTTGTTCCAACTTTTTTGGAACAAATTGGAACAAAACTGGAACAGACCCCGCAATCCTTGGCGTACGTCTTCTTCCCCCGCCGACTTTTCAGGGGGCGCGAGTGAACTTTTTTGAATTGATTTCTGCCCATAAACGAGCGGAAATAGGCTCTGAGCAGGGGTAACGAAATAATAAGTGTTGCGAAGTTAGTGTTAACGCAGTATAATAAAAGCTGTATAGATGAATGGCTCAGCACCCGTCCCGTCCTTGATGCGGGGTTGCTATCGGGAATAGGAGCCGAGCGCTCGGTCGAATAGGCCGTGCGTCACGGGCGAAACAACGAACACGAAGCTCCCGTGGAAACCGAGATAGACAAGGCTTTGCGCCTCTGTCCCTCTTCGGTTTCCACGGGAGCTTTTTTTGTTTCGCGAAAAGGATTTTGAACATGGAGGTGGCTGGTTATGGCTAAGGCAAAGCAGCAAGTGAAAGGGTCGAAGCCCTCTTATATGACGACGTATGAGGCGGCGGATTTCCTCGGTTTTACCGCAGGCACGCTCCGCGTCTGGCGCTCTAAGGGCAAGGGGCCGAATTATTACAAGGTCGGTAGCACGGTTCGCTATGAGATGGATGACCTTGAGGCGTGGAAGAACGAGAACGTGAAGCGCGTCGAGCTGACGAATTAAGGAGGTGAGAGCATGGAGGCAAAAGAAAACCGCCCCGATGCCTGCACTGCTTCCGGGACGGCCGAATCTATATATGAATATCTTAGCACGGATGTGCCTGATATTCAAGAGGAAAAGGGCTGGCTGTGCCTGCCCGAGGATTGCGTAGATGTGGTTGCCTTTAGCGAAGAGCAGAGCATCGCGTACGACAATCTTCTCGCGTACGCCGCCCTGTCCTACCTTCAGGGCATCGACGTCGATAGCCCTCCTTCGCGCGACACGCTCAAGTTCGAGCTTCTGACGCTGACGAACCGCTGCATCGACGCGTACAACTTGGGCAAGCGCGACCCGAACGCGGCACCCGGAGCGAAGCATAAGGATGCCTACCCGGATGAGAAGCAGGGCGCTGAGCGCTACAAGCGCCTGTCGGGTCTCCATTTCTTGCAGATTGCCATTGTCCTGCGCGAGCTGCATCACGCTATCGCGATACCCTGCAACAGGGCTGACGACGACGGCAATTTCGACATAGGCGTCTATCAGGAGAGCGGTCCGAACAAGGGGTGCTATGACACGACCGAAGAGGTCCTGACGCGCCTGATTCGCAGCTACAACATGGCAATCACCACGAAGGGCGTCACCGAGACGGTCGCCACCCTTCGCGACATCTGCGAGAAGAAGAAGGCGTGCACGGACAAAGACCTCGTTGCCGTGAACAACGGCATCTATGACTACGGCCATAAGATTCTGATGGGTTTCGACCCTGAGTTGGTCTTTCTGGCGAAATCCCATATTGATTTCGTCGACAGTGCGCCGAATCCCGTCATCCACAACGGTGAGGACGGCACCGATTGGGATGTCGTCTCTTGGATGAACGAGCTTTCCGACGACCCGGAAATCGTCAAGCTCCTATGGCAAATCATCGGAGCCGTCATCCGCCCGAACGTGAGCTGGAACAAGTCGGCGTGGTTTTACTCGACGCTGGGTAACAACGGCAAGGGTACGTTGTGCGTGCTGATGCGTAACCTATGCGGGTCGGGCGCTTGGGCATCCATTCCCCTGAAGAACTTCTCGGAGCCGTTCATGTTGGAGCCTCTGACCCGCGTGTCCGCCGTCATCACCGACGAGAACGACACGGGGACGTTCGTGGACGACGCGGCGGCGCTCAAGAGCGTCATCACGGGCGACCCCTTCCAGCTGAATCGCAAGTTCAAGGCTCCCCGCAACGTGCTGTTTCGCGGGTTCATGATTCAGTGCGTCAACGAGTTGCCGAAGCTCCGCGACAAGTCCGAATCCATGTACCGCCGCCTGCTGGTGATTCCGTTCGACAAGCGATTCCAGGGATGCGAGCGCAAGTACATCAAGGACGACTACCTGAACCGTCAGGACGTTCTCGAGTACGTGCTCTACCGCGTGCTCGCCGAGACCGACTATTACGAGCTTGCCGAGCCGGATGCCTGCTCGGCGCTTCTGGATGATTTCCGTGTGGCGAACGACCCCCTGCGCCAGTTCGCCGACGAGATTTTCCCTGCGGCGTCTTGGCATCTGCTCCCGTGCAAGTTCCTGTACGACCTGTACCGCCATTGGTTCCAGCGCAATCAGCCCTCCGGCCGCATGCTCGGCCGAAACGCTTTCTATGAATCAATCGAGGGCCTTGCCGAGGAACAGGGCTGGCAGTTGCAGGAACGCGTCCGTGTGGACGGGCGTATGGATTTCCCCGAGCCGCTGATTCTCGAATATGACGTGACGGAGTGGATGAACAAGTCCTATCGCGGGTCCGATAACGACCGCAGATGCATGCCGGAGCTGAACGACAGCTATCGCGGATACGTGCGTATCTCAACCGCCTTCTTCGACGGCGGTTATGACATAGACGATTCGACGATTAAGGAGGAGTAAATCATGAGCAATTTGACGCCTGATGAGCTGGCTCGACTTCGCCTGAAGGCAAAGCACGGAATGCTCACGCCCGAAGAGCAGCGGGCGTACGACGACTATGTGGCGGAGCAGCTTTCCGCTGTTCCGTCGCCGCCCTCGGGTGCTGTACCGCCTAAGAAGGGTTTCAAATGGGAAAGCGAGAAGGTTGCGGAGTGGCGTCTGAAGGCACGCCACGACGGCCTTGATGAGAACGAGCGGCTGCTCTATCAGGATTACCAGCAGACCCTTGCGCTTGCCGGTGCTTCAGTCGAAGCGGAAAACAAGGCATATTCGCCCAAGGCGGAGAAGTGCATCATCTTTCGCGGTGCCATCTCGTTGGCATTGTTGGCTCTAATCGGTCTGTTCAGCATTTCGGGTTGCAGGCTGTCCGAGTTGAGTCTGCTTGTTCCCTATACGTCGTATCAGCTGGGCTACGCGTTGACCGGCGAGATGCCGAATACAAATGAGGCGCTTACGCCAATTGCTGTCGAAGGTCTGGATTCTCGTTATTACGACATAAGGACGTACGCGAACTACATCCAATCAGAGGAAGCAAATACGCCTTTCGATGACATCACGAGCAGCTTCCATCATTTATTCGTTAAGGATTCGGTCCGCGATGATTTGCTAAGCGAGAACGTAGTCGGCGGGTTTGCCGATGCCATTCAAAATGATGCGGCATTCTGCGATGCCGTTTACCGCAATAGCGAGGTTTATCAAGCGATGAAGAAACAAGCCGAGGAACAAGGCAAGACCATCGAGGGATACGCCAATGGCGGTAAGCAGACCATCGAAGACCTCGGCAACGGCTGATTAAAGGAGGAACAAAGGAATGAATGGTTTAGGTATCAACAAGGCGCCTAAGAACGACAAGGACGCGGACATCTTGACGCCCGACGAGGTCGCGTTGCTTCGCACTCATGCGAGCGATGGAACGCTCACGGCGGAAGAGCGTGAGCTGTATTCAAAGCACCTTGATACGATGGAGAAATTGATTCCCAAGGGCAAGAAGAAGGGCAAGCCGTACGGGCTTGGCGTTGCAAAGATTCTGGTCACCGTCACCCTGATTCCGCTTGCGACAATCACTGCCATAAGTCTGATACAGGCGGCAACCCGCACTCGAACCTGGGCTTGGTTTGTCAATCTGCTTTCCTATGTTCTGGTTTGCCACCAGCTTCCGCCGTATTGATAGCTCGAGTTTCGCCATCCCGTTTTTTATTTCAATAGTCGGAGCTATCGCCTTTCATGACTATGGGCGCTTGGCTTCAACACAAGATTAGGAGGAATAATTCATGAGCACCAAGAAGAAGATTTCCGACATCGACAAGGCGATTGAGGAGATGCAGCAGCGCCGCGACGAGTGCTTCAAGCACATCGGCAAGGCGATGTACGAGAGCTGCCCCGAGCTGGGCGACATGAGCGTCGCCGACATGCGCAAGGCGGGACGCTACCTGCACAAGATGTTGACCAAGAAGGTACCTTCACAGGGTGCCTCCCCTGCCCGAAACGGCGCGCCCGTCGCGTCCGATTCGGGCAGCACGTCCGCCCCGGACGGACGCGAGCCTATGCCCGTGGCGGGCTATGGCGAGGGCATGTAGCGAGGCAGTCGTGCCTCCTATCCGGCACCCCGCGAGGGGTGTCCGGGGTGCCCCGTTCCGAATGGGATGCTTCGCCGAGTCGTCGGCGGAAGCTGGTTGGGAACAGGGCGCATCTGGGGGTTCGAAGGGGGCAGTGGAAACTGCCCCCTCGCGAGCGGGACGTGTAACGACAAAACGAAGGAATTTTCGACGCAGTTGAAAAATCCGAAGTTTTGTAGGGACAAGTCCCATGCTCGCTCCTTTTTTAGCGTCGATTCTGTCGTAGAAAATCAACGCGCACGTTGCATTAAAAAAGGAGGTGTTTTACGTGGGTGTGAGTTCAGACATGAGGAGCAGCCGCGTGCGCCGTCAGGCGGCTAAGAAGCCGAACAAGGAGCGCACGGTCCAGGTTCGGTTTTCGGACGAGGAGCTTGCCGCGCTGGACGCGATTTGCTCCGAGAAAAAGATGACCCGCTCCGCATTTCTCCGCAGTTGCGTGGAGAAGGTACAGGGCGGGGATGTTGAACCGACGTACGTCGTGACGAGGAACGCCGACGCAGAGCGTATGGCATCCGAGGCGAAGAGCATCGGCGTCAACGTGAACCAGATTGCGAGGGTGCTGAACGCGGAGACCAAGTCGCATCCGGGTTCGCTCTCCCCGGGCGTGCTCGGCGAGTGCAAGACGGGTCTTGCGGAGGTGCGCGGCGAGCTGTCGAAGCTGACCGATGAGGTGGACGGCCTGCGCACCGATTTCGGCAAGGATGTGTTCCGCGCCATGGCCATGCTGTGGCCGGACGTTCCCGAGCAGTTAGAGGAGCTGTGCGATTACTGGTACGGCGAGCGCGGCGAGAAGATTCTTATCGGAGGGGGTGGAAGCTGATGTCGACGACGCACATCCAGCCCCTGCCGAACGTCCGCGGGCGCATGTCGTACACGGAACTCGGAGAGGGCAAGAAGCGCACGCGCAATATCCGCGAGAAGACGAACCGCATCGCCGCCCAGATGGGCGACATGGGCACCCGCGAGGACTTCATCCGGTTCTGCTCCGCCATGCGCAGGCAGAGCCAGGGGACGAGGCTGAACGAGGGCTACGAGCTGCGCGTCTCGTGGTCCCCCGAAGAGCTTTCCCGTGACAGCCCCGAGGACATCCAGCGGGCGTGCGAGTACGGCTATGCCCTGTGCAAGGAAGTGGCCCCGAACGCTCCTTGCTGGGTCACGGTCCACACCGACGGCGAGGGCGGCTGCGTGCACGTCCATGCGACCATCGCGAACCATGACTTGGTGTCCGGCACGGCCATCGCGCACGGCACCGACCACGCGACTGTGAAGCGCAAGAACGACCGGCTGAGCCGCGAGATGGGGTTCACCGTCGTGGGTCCCGAACCCGCCAGGGAGCCGACCACATGGGCCGAGCGCAAGGGGCAGTTCGGCATCGAGTCCTTCGAGCGCGTTCTGGGCAACCGCGTGGCGGACGCCCGCGACCATGCGAGCAACATGGAGGAGTTCCTCGAGGAGCTGAAGGTTCGCGGCGTCGAGCGGACCGAGACCCGCAAGGTCGACGGGAAGACCGGAGAGGAGACCGTGGGCTGGAGCTACAAGTCCCGCGACCCCTACGGCAAGGGCAGGCGCAAGAGAAGGCGCCGTGCCTCCAACCTCGCCGACGACCTGACCCGCGAGGGCATCGAGGCGTACTTCGAGGCGAAGCAGCGCGAGCTTGAGGCACCCGAGCAGGACGCACCGGCACCGGAAGTCCTTCCCGACGTGCCCGAGACCGAGACGGCGGAGCCGGCAGCACAGCCCTCTGCGGATTCCGCTCTCGACGTGTACGACCTCGACCGGGCGTACGTGTCGGAGATGGCGTCCGACCTCCAGAAGGCGCACATCCACCGCTCACGCGAGGAGGGCGAGTCCTTCATGGACGAGCGCTACGAGAGGCTCGTGGAGGCGCGCAACCACCCGGACGAGCAGCTGGCGAAGCTGCGCGAGGACGTGGACGCCGCAAGGCGCGAGTTCCATGTCTCCAAGGAGGCGCTCGACACCCTGCAAAGCCCGTGCCCGGGGCTTCTGGCCGGCATGCACGTGTTCGCCAAGGCGGGGTGCAATGCCAAGGACCCCGTGTCCCGCATGATGGCCGACATGACCGCCATGATGCTGCACATGATGATTCAGCAGGTGCTCGCGGAGGAGCGCCGCAGGCAGCGCGAGGAGGCGGAGAGACGCGTGTACGAGTCCCGCAGGAGCATGTGGGATGCCGAGAAGCGCCTCAAGGCGGCGGAAAAGGCGCTGTCCGACGAGGACGAGCGCGAGTCCAAGGCACATGCCAAGACCATGCGGGCGCGCTATGCCAGGGCGCGAAGTGCCAGCCCAAGCGCGCCGAGGTCGGCGGACAAGGACACGCAGTTCGGCGAGTAGCCGAAAAGATAAGGGAGCAGCGTCAAGCTGCTCCCTTTCTCAATGGATTTCAGGTGCCGGCACGTAGTCCCAGCTGGTCCCGAAGTGCGTGATTCCCCACACGTACAGGTCAAGCTCCTCGTCGTGGAACACCGGCTCGTCGGTGTGCTCCATGATAAACGACGGGTCCTGCACGATGTACCACTGGAAAATCTCCTCCCACGGTGCCCAGTCTCCGCTCACGGGTTCGAGCGGGCGGTTGGCAATCTCGTTCGCGAGCACCATTCCGCCGCACGTCTCGGCAAGGTCGGCGTAGGTCTTGATGCCGTAGTCACTCATCGCTCTCCTCCTCCGCTTCCCGCTCCTCGATTCGCTTGAGGTATTCCGCCACGCAGTAGCGCATGGTGCGCAGGGTCTCGCAGTCGATGCTCTCCGCGAGGATGTCCCCGTCGAGCACGACCTCGCCCAGCGCGTTCACGAACCGCCACTCCATCACGTTGTCGATGCGCTTGAGCACGTCCTTCAGGGTGCCGCTGTCGCACATGGGGGTGTTCCCGTCGACCTTGGCCATGCGCTCAAGCTCCTTGGCCTTCGCCGAGCAGATGCGGGCGGTGCGCCTGAGCACCTGCGCCCTCCACATGGCCTCCTCCTGCGGGCTGTTGGATTCAAATCGGTCTCTGTCCATATACGGACCTCCTTTCTCTTCGGATTGGCACCCGACGCCGCAGGCGTCCTGCATGGGTGCAGTCCGCTCGCGGGCTACGAAGAGACCTTCAAAAGGGCTGTCGATGGACGTACGCGCAAGGGGCGGAAAATCGGGGTTTTCGTCGTCCGCTCGTTTATGAGCAGGATTCGGAAAACGCGGGGAGCGGACGGAGCGAAGCGAGGGCGTGAAGCCCGTTTGGAGACCAGCAAAAGCCCAGATGAAGACCCGATAAAGCCCCGAAAGTGGCGGTTGAACATGTACTTGTCGGCTCATATAATTAAATATGGAAATACGTAATTGATTAAATACATAGCGAGGTGAAGATATGAAGACGATTCTGGTATGCAATCAGAAGGGCGGCGTTGGCAAGTCCTTGGTCGCCGACGAGATTGCCTTCTCATTCGAGCGCTCCGGCATCCCCGTGAGCTTCTACGACTTGGACACGCAGGGCGGCACGTTGCACGAGACGCATGAGGCGGACGGTGCGCAGGTCGCCGTGGTGGACACGCCGGGAGCCTTGCAGGAGGGGCTGGCGGACTGGCTGAAGGAGGCGGACGTGGTGGTCATCCCGACCAGGACCACGTCGAGGGACATCGAGCCGCTGATGCGCATGCGCAAGGCGGTGCTCAAGAACAGTCACGCGAAGATTGTCTACGTGATGAACGGATGGAACCGCTTCAAGGCGTCCCGCGACTTCATGGAGTGGTTCGAGGGTCTGGCGGGCGACCAGACGGTGGCCAAGCTGCCCCAGTCCGAGGCGTTCGTTCAGGCGGGAGCCGCCGGCAAGTCCGTGGTCGAGTTCGACCGACGCGGCAAGGCGGCGAAGGCGACTCTCGCTCTGGTGGGCACGGTGCGCGAGGCTGCGGGGTTCCCGAAGGAATAACCGCAGGTCAGGGGTGCTGTCCATCTGGACAAATGCGTCTCGATGATGTATAATTGTACAAATATGTAAATGATTAAGGGAGGTCGAGCCATGGCGAACATGTTCGAGAAATACGCTGCCGACCGCGAGGCCGAGCAGAAGAAGATAGAGAAGGCCGTCGTCGCCGACACGGCGGCGGACGAGAAGCGCACGACGCTCTCGCTGTCGCTCACCGTGAGCGACAAGAAGGCGCTGAAAATGATGGCAGCGGAGCGCGAGACGACGATTGCCGCAATCATCCATGAGTGGATTCAGGAGCATCTGGAAAATTAATTTGAGAGGAGTAGGAATTATGTTGACAAGAGAAGACGTAATAGAAAAGCTCAAGAATGGCGAACTGACGCCGCAGGATATTGCCGCGAACGGATGGATGTGTTCTGTGACGCAGCGTATCAGCAAGATAAAGCAGCCGAGAGGCGGCTATATCAAACCGAAGGAGTTCGAGCAGATAGCGTTAGACGGGGGCAGCATTGATGACCTGCATCCAGAGGAAAACGTATCTCCGGGCTTGGTCGGCATCGCCGTGGACTATCTCACGCGTTTCATGTCCGGGACTTCGGCCGAAGAGGCGTTTAAGATTTCCCAGATGGGCGCTCATGTTGTTCGACAGCTGGGATTGTTCGAGCAGCTGTTGTCGAATGTGAGTGGCTTGGATGACGATTCCATTGTCGCCGCCGTGAAGCTGTCTGGATTTGATTCTGCATACAGAGCTGGCGTCATGGCGTACCGCCCTGTGGAAGACATTGAGCCTGATGGCGACACGATTGAAAACATCCGCACTATGGTCGAACGCTCGTTGAGATTTTTCAACCAGTACGGTCCGAAAGTGCTGGACGGTCTGACTTTTGAAGGCGGATACACCGGCTACGTCGCGACTGGTGACGGCGATTTTCTGACGAATGACACGCTTTGGGATTTCAAGGTGTCAAAGCAGAAACTTCAAAACAAGTACACCCTCCAGTTGCTCATGTATTGGCGTATGGGGCTTCATTCTGTTCATCCCGAATACAAGCACGTGAAATACCTTGGTGTGTACAATCCGCGTATGAATGTGGTGTACCGACTCGATGTGAGCAAGATTTCCGCAGATGTGATTTCAACGGTGGAAACTGAAATCATCGGTTATTAGCAGCTGATTAGCCCGCCGTTTCATGAGAGCGGCGGGCTTTATAATTAAATGCGTATTTACGCAATTCATCAATATGGGAGGAATAGACGTGAAAGCCTATAAGCAGAAAAGACAGGGGGTGGTAAACCTATGGCACGTAAGAAGAGATTCGCGCCGAACGACAACAACCTCGCGATAGCGTACTATCGCTTCTCGTCCCACTCGCAGAACGACGCGAGCATCGACCAGCAGCGCGAGCTTGCCCACGAATGGGCGGATGCGCACGGCTTCAAAATCGTGCAGGAGTATGAGGACGCGGCAATATCCGGCACCACGGACGCACGACCGGGGTTCCAGCAGATGCTGTCGGAGGTCGCAAAAATCCGTCCCCATACCCTCATCATGTGGAAGACCGACCGCCTGGGGCGCGACAAGTACGTTCTGGCGATGGCGAAGAAGAAAATCCGCGACGCGGGGTGCGAGATTCACCTGTTGGCCGAGCACATTCCGACGGAGGGACCCGAAGGCGTCCTCATCGAGGGGTTGATGGAGGCCATGGCGGAGTATTACAGCCGCCAGCTGTCGCAGAACATCCAGCGCGGCATGGACTACAACGCGCAGCACGCCCTGTACAACGGCCACAAGCTGTTCGGCTACGACGTGGACAGGTCCACGAAGAAGTACATCCCGGACCCGAACACGGCGCCGTTCGTGCAGTGGGCGTTTACGGAATACGCGTCGGGCAGGCCGCTGAAGAGCATTGCCGAGGAGATGAACGCGCAGGGCCTGCGCACGCCGAGGAACGCGAAGTTCAGCGTGAACATGCTGAACAAGATGCTCAAGAACCGCGCCTACATCGGCGAGTACCACCACGGCGACATCACGGTCGCCGGCGGAATGCCCGTCCTTGTCGACGAGGCGACTTTCGACAGGGCGCAAAGGCGGTTCGCCGAGAACAAGCGCAAGGGTTCGCAGCGGGCGCACGGCATGGACGACGCCGAGGCTCCGCGCTATTGGCTCACGGGCAAGCTCTATTGCGGTGAGTGCGGGAGCACCATGCAGGGCGTGTCCGGTACGAGCAAGACCGGGCGGACGTATTACTACTACTATTGCTCCGCCCAGCGCAGGAAGGAGTGCCACCTGCACAAGGCCCGCAAGCGGGACTTGGAGGACATGGTGCTGTTCGCCCTGCACAACATCGTCGACGACGAGGAGAACGTGACGGCGCTCGCCCTGGACGCGGCGGAGTATTACGAGAGGAACCACGACGACGCCGCGTATCTCGAGGCGCTGGAGGCGAAGCGCAGGGAAGTGGAGAAGAGCCTCGCGAACCTCGTGAAGGTCATCGAGAGGGGTGTGGTCAGCGATGCGGTGACACAACGTCTCGCGCAGCTCGAAGAGCAGAAGCGCGCCCTGAACGATGCCATAGGGACGGAAAACGTCCGCGTGTCGCTGTGCGAGGACAGGCACAGCATCCAGGCGTACTTCGACAAGTTCCTGCATGCCGACGTGAACGACCCGGAGATTCGAGACCAAGTCTTCGAGTATTTCGTGGACAAGGTCTATCTGTACGACGACAAGCTCGTCGTGAGCATGTGGTTCTCCGAGGACGACAGGCAGGAAATCACGTGGCGGGACTGGTTCTCGCTGGATGAGTATTGGACCGACGAATCCCCTTTTGTTAAAGGGGAAGCCGCCGAGTTCGACTGCTTCCCCCTCGGCTCCACTCCAAGGGCCGCATGATTCCAACGATCATGCGGCCCTTTTCGTATTTTCACCCACGTTTCGCGTCCTGCCCACGGCGAAACGCGCGCTATTTGATGATGGGTCGGCTCGGGGCCGACACGTCGATCTGATGCTTGTCTCCTATCAGCGACGGGTCGCTGAGCAGCTTGTCGACGATCGCCGACTTGAGTTTCAGCTCGGACGAATCACCCCAGACGACGACATATTTGCCGGAACTCAGCTCGGTGGTGATGGAATCCTGCGTTTTCGCGCTCACCTTGGTGATGACGGTGCGCATCGTGTCGGGCAGACCGCCGAGGATGGTCAGTGCCTCCTTGACGGCGCGGCTGTTCAGACCGTTGTCCACCGAGCTCACCTCGATGACCGGAATACCTTTCATGGACGCCTTGCCCACCGCGTTGAGCACGCGGGCCTTGCGGTCGACCGCCACCAGGGTTCCATCTGGTTCCTTGAGCATGGCGGCGGGCTGCTGCGCCTTGATGTCAATCTCCAGCGAGCGCGGATACCGTTTGACGACGTTCGCCTGGGTTACGCCGGGGATGTTCTTCAGCTGCGAGCTGACCTTGTCTGCGGAAACCATGAACAGTGATTTGCCGGATTGCTGGTTCGCGATGTCCAGCACATCCTTCTCGCTCACCCATTCGTTGCCGCCGCTGACGCTGATCTGTGAGGTTTCCAAACGGAACACGGATGAGAACAACAGAAGCCAGATCAGCGCGGACACCAGCGCCGCGGCCAATATCACAATCAGCACGCGGATGGCGGCGACCCGGGTGCCCGCCTTCTTCCGCTCCTTCAGGCGCACGTCGAAATCCAGCACTTTGGGACGGGTCGCCACGCCGAGCACGCCGACGTTCTCATCGAGCGTCTTCTTGACCACATCCTCGCTGTGCAGGCGACGCGCGTCGACGAAACCTTCGGCGCGTGATACCGACCGGGACGAGGACGACGAAACGCTCCGGGACGCCGTCTTTCCGAACCTCGATTTTCGGGAGACTGTTTTCCCGCCCTTTGCCTGTCGGGAAGTCTCTTTTTCTAAGGCCTTTTCCGACTTCCTGCCGGACGTCATCTGCCGGCCCGTCGCCTTCCTGACCGTGGTTCTCCCCGGCGACGCCTCTCCGGATGCAGCCTTCCGGGACACGTCATTCGACGCGGTGCGAGGCTTTTTCCTGGTCTGGCGTTCCCGTGTCACGGCGACGCGATTGGCTTCGACACCCGACGATGAGGCCCTGTCTGCC
>ENA-OQHR01001222-OQHR01001222.1-human-gut-metagenome-genome-assembly--contig:-NODE-1222-length-13560-cov-7.136616_pt1 | contig 13560 bp, 10 predicted proteins | sample MGYA00242566_ERZ504725 | MGnify/ENA primary metagenome ERZ504725 (study PRJEB26092, sample SAMD00036217) | human gut metagenome | host: Homo sapiens | study: EMG produced TPA metagenomics assembly of... | reverse complement strand
AGCAGGGCGGCAGCGTCCTTCCGGCTGCCCCGGTAGGTCAGCACCACATCTCCGGTGCGCTCGTAGACGGTGGCTTTCTGGATGTTATCCTGCCCGTTCAGGTAGGCTTCCAGCACATCTGCCCGGTGCAGCGTCATGCGCACGGCGCAGACGTGCACCCGCATCCGTCCCTTACCTTCATGTAAGATCGTACATTTCATTGTTCTTCTTACCCCTCTGTGTAAAAAAGAGCCGCCCAAGGGCGGCTCCGCTGCGCTATATCACTGTGCAGTCTGCTCTGCGGGCTGCTCTTCTTCAGCCGTATCCTCGATGACCTCCTGTGCAGCCTCGGCGGCGCGGCTCTCGTTGATGGCCTTTGCATCGGCAAGGATGTCCCCTGCTTCCTCCTGCACCTTATTCACGGTCTGCATGGTGCAGTCCTTCATCCGCAGCACCGCAGCGGTTGTCTGGGTGTAGACCTTTTTGGCGTCCTTGCTGGACAGCACCTTGAAACCGGCAGAGCCGAACACCACACCGCCCAAAAACAGTGCAAGCTTTTTTGTATCAAACATATTTACCCCTCGTTTCTGTATTTCCCATCTGTGTACCCGCGCCCGGAGCGGGGCGGGCTCTTTATCTTTATATTTTAGCACGCTTTCGGGCGTTTTCAATATTTTCCGACGATGTTAGGTAGTATTAACATTGTTAGCAAAAGTTTGCGCAGCAAAAAAACAGGGCACTCCCCCGGAAGGAGTGCCCTGTTTGATGCATCTGTTATGCAAGGTGGAACAGATCGATCAGCACGACCATGGCAAGGCCATAGTAGACCACGACCGCCACCAGATCGTTGATCGTGGTGATCAGCGGGCCGGAAGCAACGGCCGGGTCGATATGGATCTTGTGGAACAGCATCGGGATCAGCGTGCCCACCAGACTGGAAATGACCATGGAAACGATCAGTGACAGCCCGACGCAGCCGGACAGCAAAAAGGCCGAGGTCCAGACATAGCCCTTGAAAAAGTGGATGTAGCAGCCCAGAAAGCCCAAGGCCATCACGGCCAGAATGGCACCGTTCAAAAGACCCACGCGGGTCTCTTTCCAGAGCAGCTGCAATTTTTTGGAAAGAGTCAGGTTTTCGTCCACCAGCACACGGATGGTCACCGCCAGCGACTGGGTACCGACGTTACCGGCCATATCCAGCACCATGGACTGGAAGCAGATGACCACCGGCAGCACCGCTACCACCGATTCAAACGCGCCGACGACCGAGGAGACCAGCATCCCGAGGAACAGCAGCGCGATCAGCCACGGGAGACGCTTTTTCACGCTTTCAAATACGTTTTCGTTCAGATCCTCCTCGCCGGTCAGACCGCCCAGCTTTGCGTAATCATCGCCCATCTCATCATCGACCAGCTCGACCACATCGGACGAGGTGATGATGCCCACCAGCTTACCGGCATCGTTCAGCACCGGCAGGCTGCGCTCCGCGTAGTCCACGATGCGGTCGATACAATCGCTGATCTGTTCCCGGTCTGTGACATAGGGATAGGAGCGGACGATCAGGCTTTCCAGACTTTCCTCTGCCCGGGCAATGATGAGGTCTTTCAGGTCGATGGCGCCGTAGAAGTGCTCGTTTTCATCCACCACATACAGGGTGGAGATGTTGTCGTTTTCTCCGGCCTGTTTTACCAGCTCGCTCATCGCCTGCCGGATGGTCATATCGTTTTTGATGGAGATGTAGTTGGTGGTCATCCTGCTGCCGATCTCGTCCTCGTCATAGGAGAGCAGCATCTTCACATCTTCCACCGAGTCCTTGTCCAGCTTGTTGACGATCTCGTTTTTATCGGTATCGTCAAGATCCTCCAGTGCGTCCACCGCATCGTCCGAGTCCATGTTGGAAATGACCTTGGCGGCCTCGTGGCTGGGCAGCTCCTTCAGGTACGGCTCGGCATCGTCCAGATAGGCAAAGATCTCGGCAACGGTATCCACACCCAGAATGGAATAGAGCGACTGGCGTTCAGCGGGAGTCAGCGCCTCCAACGCATCCGCCAGATCTTTTTCATGGTAATCAGACAGTTTTTCAGCCAGTTCCGCCTTGGGCAGACCGCTGTGAATGATGCTCAGAATTTCCTGTACATAATTCTTCTGCATGGGTAGTTCCTCCTGATTCCGCGAGCTTGACAAATCAAAATCCATCGCTCCGCTTCAAATTTTGCACTTCATCATAGCACATCCGGTATGCGGCGGCAACCCTGCCAGCGTGAATTTTTTGTAAAAATCCGGGCATAAAAATTCCCGCCAAAGCAAAAGGCTCCTTATCCGCAGAGCATAACTTTGGCTGAGAAAATGCCGTTCTGATAGGTAAACGTGCTTGCACCGCCGGTCTTTTCTGCAATATGGCGGACAGACTGGATGCCGATCCCGTTTTCCCTTCGCTTGGAAGAGCGGAACACCCCGCTTTTTTCGTGAACTGCGCCGTCAAATGCGTTTTCCACTTCGACCAGAAGAAGCCGCTCGGCATGGACATACGCGGTGATCTCGATCTTCCGCCGGGCGGGTGCAGTGCGAAGGCTGGCTTCAAATGCATTTTCCAGAAGATTAGACAGCACCAGACACAGATTCATCTCGTCCACAGGAAGCACCTGTGGTAAGTCGAGTTTGGCACAAAAGGGAACACCCTCACGCTTTGCAAGGGCACAATAATAGCCGACAACACTGTCCGCTGCACGGTTTTCGCAGAAATTCATATCCAGATCCGGGATCCGGGAGACCGTTTTTGCAAGGTAAGCCTTCAGGTTATCCAGATCTCCTGCCTCGGCCAGTGCGGAGATCTGATTCAGCTGGTGGCGCATATCGTGCCGCGCCTGCCGGGCTTCTTCAATGGCGGCTTTCAGGCTTTCATAGCGCTGCTGCTGCATGGAAAGAAACTGATTTTCCTGCTGCAACCTTGCATTCCGGTTAAGGCTGTTTGCCATCAGCAGAAAGATCGCATTGAACATGAACATCAGAAACAAAAGCGCGATGCTCATAACGATGTAGACCTGCAAGACCCGCCCTGTCCGGAGCGTTATCTGGTAGCGCGGGGTTATAAAAAGGTTCAGCAGGATGAACACCAGCGGCAGTACCCAGAACACATACCACGTCTGCGCAAAATTGTCATCCTCCACCATCGCGCGTACTGCGTGGGTGGCGGGATAATAGGCTGCGGCAGTGATCAGCCAGCAGACCGCATTATAAAAGATGCAGGCGCCAAAGCAGAACCACGGCTTGTCCGGCGGCAGCTGCATCCGGATCACGATTGCCGTGCCGACGGCCCGGGACAGGCTGTTCAGGCACGCAAATACCGCGCAGACCGCAAGCGCGATGGTTCCGGATTTCCAGAGAGAGATCCGCAGCGTTCTGCGATACAAAAAAATTGCTGTAAGCGTAATAAGCAGCACGGAGAACGCCGTTGAAATGCCAAAATGATAGCAAAGCAGCCCGCCGCCAAGGCAAAGCCCGAGCAGCAGCGGCACCGCCCCTGCTGCAAGCTTTGCGGGCGGCAGCTTCAGATAGGAACCTACCGGAAAATACGCAAGCAGCAAACCGGGAAACACGACCGTAAGTTCCAGAACCGGGCGCAGAACGTCCTTCAATCCGCACGCCCCCTTTGCAGCAGAAATTCCATAAAGGCCTGCCGGGCAGCTTTCAAAAGCTCCTGACTGACATAGACGCGGCTGCCATCCACCTTCACCGTCAAAACCGGCTCCGGGCGGGGGAGTTTTGCGAGCATTTCATCCAACAGACCGGACAGCTCGGCTTCAGAAAAGGGCTTGACCAGATAATGAAATGCCCGCACCTGAAAGCCCTCGAGTGCGTGGTCTGTCGAGGTGGTGGTAAAAACCAGAAGGCAGTCTGCATCGGTTTTCCGAAGTTCCTTTGCCGCGTCCATGCCGCTTAAACCATCCATGTAAATATCCAAGAATGCGGCGGTAAAGCGCTGCGCTTCTTCTGCCGCCAGAAAGGCTTCCCCGCTGTCAAACTCTAAAATTTCTGCATCTGCGCCGCGCTGACTCAGCTGCCGCACCAAGCGCTCCTTCAGCAGCGTGCGCTCCGTACCAAGGTCATCGACGATTGCGATCCTCATGCTGTATCAGGAAGCCATTTTACAGCTTCCAACCTCCTTTATAAACTCTTTCATCCTGATTATAGCACAGTTGCCCGGTTATGTCGCAGCCGAAAATGGGATTTCGTGACGGAAAAGGGGCTTTCGTGCTAAATGGCTTGAAAAGACCATGCCTGTCCGTATACTGAAAGCAGAGAACGCCAACGATGGCGCACGAGAAAGGAGGCACGCTGTGTACCGAATTGCCGTGCTGACAAGCAGCAGGGCGCAGGAAGCTTTTCTGGCAGAGCAGATCTCGCGGTTCTGCGCCGAACATTGCTTGTTCCCGAAAATGGACTGTTACCACGATCAGGAAAGCTTTTTTGAGGCTGCACGCAACGAGCCGCTGACAAATGCCGTGATCGCCCTGCCGGGGGTCGACGGATTGAATGCAGTAGAGCATCTGCGCGCGCTTTGTCCACAGACACGCATTATCTGGTGCAGCGATCTGGATTTTTCGCTCCATGCCTTCCGGTTGCGTGCAGACTATTTTCTGCTGGAGCCGGTGACCGAAGCCGCCTTGCGGCAGGGATTCCGCATCTGGCTGGATGGAAAAAAATCAGGCGGAGCAGCACTGGTCTGACCGCAACGAACACAACAAGGAGAACGGTTTATGAAAAAGAGAAACATCGTCCATTCTGCGTTAAGCCTGTCGCTGACCGCAGCATTGTGCCTTTCCATGGCTGCCTGCGGCGGAACACAGACGCCGGCAGACAGTGCTGCCGCTTCGCAGCCCGCTGCCCCGTCCGCTGCGGTACAGCCCTCTTCAGCGGAACAAGCCTCTGCGGCGCTGCCGGTAAAGGCTCTGAACCCCAAGCAGGTAGAGGAAAACCCTTACATGGCCAAGAGCGATGCAAACATTCATCACGATGGCTACAACACCGACTCGACGGATGAGATCCTGCCGCTTGCCATCTATCCGGAGATCAACGTTTCCTATGAGACGACGAACGCGAACGCTTCGCCCGCCATCTACTTTGACAGCTACGGTCATGCCGTTGTGCCGCTGCTGGGCGGCATCGCCATCCGAGACCTGAACGCCGAAGAAACAAAAACGCTCGGCTATTTCTCGCCAAAGAAGCATGACGGCGGCGGTTACGTTATCCAAAGCTCCTATACCTTCCTTGACGAATCCAACCGCATCGTCTGCCCCACGAGCAACAACCATGTGCTGATGCTCCGCGCAACGGATGAAAACGGCAATGTTCTGCCGGAATTTGAAAAGGTGCTGGACATTGATATCAAAGCTGCAGCCGAGGCCGCGCTTGGAAAAGAACTGACGCAGAATCTTCTGTCCGTGGTCTTTGACTATGACGGAAACCTCTGGTTTGCAACGGGCGGCTTCCGCATTTATCCGCAGCGCCAGCAGCAGGGCGTCATCGGCTATATTGCCCGCTCGGCCATTGATGCGATCCTGAACGGCGAGCAGACAGACCTTTCAAAGGCTGTTTTTGTCCACGAACTGACCCCCGGCGAGGGCGCTGAAAACGGCATCGCCGCTTCCAAGGACGGTGCGGTGGTCCTGACCAACCAGAACTGCTATCTTCTGCGCGCAGAAGAAGGCGTAGACGTTGTGTGGTGCACGCCCTACGAGAGTGCGGGTGCAAAGGTGAGCGGCGAAGGCGATAAGACCACCGGCGGCGGTCTTGCGTGGGGCGGCGGTTGCTCGCCCACGCTGACACCGAACCTTGTGCTGTTCACGGATAATCAGGACCCTGTAAACCTTCTTGCACTCGATATGAAGACCGGCGAGGTCGTGGCAAGCACCCCGGTGCTGGATGACCTGCCCGAGGGCTATCAGGTAGCCGTTGAGAACTCTGCCATCGTCTATGACGACGGCGAGGGCACCGTCAGCACCATCGTCTGCAACTGGTTCGGTGCGGGCAATGCAGGTCTGGCTGATCCCAACAACGACTCCTCCATCCAGAGCTACGCCAATATTTACGACCAGAACTGGCTCATGAAGGGCAACATCATGATCGCCCCCGGCATCGAGCGCGTGGACACCGTAAAGACCGCAAACGGCTACGAGATGAAGAGCATCTGGAGCCGGAACGACCTGAGCGACACTTCCATCCTGAAGCTTTCCACCGCAACGGGCTATATCTACGGCTATGTGCAGGATGTGACGACCGGGATGTGGCAGTACATCATTCTGGATTTTGAAACTGGCGAGACTGTTTTCACGATGGATGTTTCCAACAAATACGGCTACAACAACATGGCCATTGGTATGTATGCCGGCAACAGCGGCAATGCGCTCTACTGCCCGACGGGCTATCTGGAACTGCTTCGTTTGCAGGACCGGTTTGTTTATCTGCCCGAAATGCCCTACCGCAAGGTCGATCTTGATCAGGCAGCAAGAAATGTCCTCTCGCAGGAACAGTTTGCGCAGGACGGCGGCGAAGGCACCGTTGCAAGCTGGCGCAACACTGTGACCGTCCGCAACGTACATCCCAACACCACGGTGGCTTTCCGTATGAACAACCTGTCCGGCAGTACATCCGGTCTGAACCTCTACACCTATGGCACGGACGGCAAGCTGGCAAAGGTCGATCCTGCACTGTGGTCGATCAAAGACGAGGACGGCAAGGCTGTAACGGAACTTACCGCCGGTACGCTCTATGAGCTGCGCGTGACCGTCGCCGATGGCGGCGCTCTTGACCTGAGCGAGACGGAAAAGGAGATCGGACTTTCCGTTGTACTTGGAAAGTAAATCCGTTCCGGACTGTTGCAAAATAGCTCTCTGAAAAATATACAAGCCCCGGAATCTTTTTCGGAGCCTTTATGGCTCGAAAAATTGAAAGCCTTGCCTGAGCCGTAAATTCCGGCACGATCCAAGAACCAATAAACCAAAAAATCCGAACCCTTCTCCTATCGAGAAAAGGTTCGGATTTTCTATTTCAGTGGCAGTCCTCCTAGTAGACATTCCTACACGTTGCCCCGCCTGCGGCGTTGCAGTGCTGTTCAAGTCCTGTTATCCGCCGTTGCAGCCAAAGGGAAATAGTCATGTAAAACAAAAAAGACAGCTTTTGATAGCTGTCTTTTTTGTGGTGCAGGAATGCAATCCAAATCCGAACCATTTCCCTCGGATGCAACTTCTGTCGCTTCTCCAAAGGTCACGGTCTGTGTTCCTTCTTTATAGTTGAAGGTAATGAGAACCTTATCATCATACAGGTAAATCGCATTGATGAAGGTATCCACCAGTGCCTGCCGCTGGTCTTTCAGGCTCATGTCCAGCTTGCGGAACCGCCGCAGCCAAAAGCGAATGAACTCCTCTGTGACCTTGGGCTTTGCCAGCTTTTCTTCTGCAATGCGGGCTTCAAGCTCACGCTTGGTTTCTTCGAGCTGCTCCAACCGCTCCTTGGTGGAGCTGGTCAGGATACCGGCCTGAATCGCATTCAGCATATTCTGGATACCCGATTCCGCATCCCGGAGCTGCTTTTCATAAAGAGGAATGTTGGTGTTCTCCTTGTTTTGCAGTTCCATCACCTTGGCAATGATGGACTCCATAGCGGCATCGTCTTTCACAAGTTGCATGGTCTGGTTGACCACAAGATCTTCCAGCCACTGTTTACGGACAGTTTTCTTCTTGCAGCCTTTATGCTTTTTGGCAGTAGCGCATTTATAATAGCGGTGGACTTCGCCCGTCCGGCTCGTGCCGCTTTCGCCAAACATCAACGCCCCACAGTAGCCGCAGAACAGCTTGGTGGTGAGCAGGGAGTCATCCTCTGCCTTTCTACGGGCAGGGGCTTTCTTGTTTTTCAACATCTTTTTCTGTACATCGTTGAAAAGCTCTGCGGACACAATGGAGGGAATCGCATCGGGAATCAAAACATCACGATATTTCAGCTCCCCGATGTACCGCCGATTCTTGAGCATATGTTCAATGCTGTTATAAGTAAACGCACCGCCCACCGGGTTCTTGACGCCCTTTTCGTTCAGCCAATCCCGAATTTCCCGCATGGTCTGGCCATCGTTGTACCGCTGGAAGGTTTCTGCCACAAAGGGAGCAGTCAACGGGTCGATTTCAAAGCGGTGGTCTGCGTTGATGATGTAGCCAAAGGGAATGGCACCGCCAGTGAACTTTCCCTTCAGTGCGTTTTCGGTCATGCCACGAATGACCTTTTCAGACAGGTCAGCGGAATAATACTCAGCATAACCTTCCAGCACCGATTCCAGAATGATGCCTTCCGGCCCCTCGGAGATGATCTCGGTGGCAGACATGAGCTTGACACCATTCTTCTTCAGCTGGGTCTTGTACCGGGCACTATCATAACGATTCCGGGCAAAGCGGTCGAGCTTCCAGACCAGCACAATGTCAAACAGCTTCTTGTCGCTGTCCTTGATCATCTGCTGGAACTCTGGACGGTTGTCCGTCTTGGCAGAGATGGCACGGTCAATATAGTGCTTGACGATGGTGATGCCATTCTTTTCCGCATAGGCCGTGCACTCCCGGATCTGGCCTTCGATAGATTCTTCACGCTGGTTGTCGAGGGTCTCCACTGCCTGCAAAATGACCTGCCGCGCGCTGGTGGTTTCAGCTTCTGCAAGAATGCTCTGTGCACATAAGGCAAGCATTTCGTGGAGAGCCAATCCGGTGTGCACCATGCTGTCCACGGTGCTGCGCTCCATCTGCCCCAAAAGCGTTTCAAACAATTCCTGCATCTTGACCCCGGTGAGCTGCACCGGGGTCAGTTTTTTGCCCGGCAGCAGCAGCGGCTCCATGGCGGCGACCCCTGCGCCGTCCAGATGCACCCAATAATGATGCCAGCAGCTTTGCCCCGGAGCGGTGCAGTAGCTCTGCGGGGTGCGGCAGTTCAGCAGCAGCGCCTGCCCGGTGCTGAGCACCACATGGCTTTCCCCCTGCTCGATGAGCCCTGCACCCCGGAGGGTATAAAACAGGATGTAACTTTCCTTATCTGTCCGGGCAGTGGAAAAATGCTGCTGGGCGTAAAACACTCCCGCCTCGGTGCAGTAGTAGGGCTGTGCCAGCTCTGCTTCGCTGGGGGTAGTGCGTTTCCAGACGCTTTCCGGGGTCACATCCATGTTGTAGGTCAGCATTTTCTGTTTCCTCACTTTCTGTGTTCAGTATAGCGCACCGGTCTTTGCCGTGCAAGAGTAGACTTTTCACAAAGAATGTGTCACCTTTGCGGATGGAATTGCGAGCATCATGCCGCTATACTGGTAGCAGTCAAAGCCACACAGGAGGCGCATTATGCACAAAAACTATCTTGCCATCGACATTGGTGCGTCCAGCGGGCGGCACATTGTAGGATGGATGGAGAACGGCGTTCTCCGCACCGAGGAAGTGTACCGTTTTCCTAATAGCGTCCAACGGGTGGACGGTCATCTGGAATGGGACATCGACAGCCTGTTTGCTAACGTGAAGCAGGGCATCCGGGAAGCCTTTGCAAAATATCCGAATATCGAGAGCCTTTCCATCGACACATGGGCGGTGGATTATGTGCTGCTGAAAAACGGTCAGCCCCTTTCCCCTGTCTACGCCTACCGCGACAGCCGGACGCAGGCGGTTATCCCCGAAGTCCACAGCATTCTGCCCTTTGCGCAGCTTTACCAGCGCACCGGCATCCAATTCCAGCCCTTCAACAGCATTTATCAGCTGTATGCCGACAAAAAGGCCGGGCGGCTGGCCGAAGCCGAAGACTTTTTGATGATCCCGGAATATCTGCTGTGGAAACTGTGCGGCGTGAAAGCCCGCGAGTACACCAATGCCACCTCCACCGGCCTTGTGAATGCCCAGACCAAAGAGTACGACCCGGAGATTCTCAAAGCTTTGGGCTTGCCGGAGGCGATGTTCCCCAAGCTGACGGCTCCCGGTACGGTGCTGGGCCCGTTGAAGGCGGACATTGCCGCCGAGGTGGGCGGGCAGACCAAGGTGGTGCTGTGCGCCACCCACGACACCGCCAGCGCCGTGGAGGGCATCCCCATGGAGCAGGGGGATGCGCCGTTCCTCTCTTCCGGCACATGGAGTTTGCTGGGGGTCAAGCTGGCAAAACCCATCACCAGCCCGGAGAGCCGCCGTGCAAACTTTACCAACGAGGGCGGCGTGGGGTACATCCGCTACCTAAAAAACATCATGGGTCTGTGGATCATCCAGTGTGTGCAAAAACAGCTGGGCATCTCCTTTGCCGAGATGGTGGAACTGGCCAAGACCAGCACCTATACCCGCATTTTTGATGTAAACGCAGCCCGCTTCTCTGCCCCGCAGGATATGCGCGCAGAGATCAGAGCCACCCTTGCCGAGACCGGCGAAGCCCCTGCCACGGATGCCGACCTCATCAACAGTGTCTATCATTCGCTGGCGTACTGCTACGGGGAAGCCTATCGTGAGATGGAGGCTGTGACCGGGCAGCACTGGGATAAACTCTACATCACAGGCGGCGGCGCAAAGAACGCCACCCTGAACGAGTTGACTGCCCACTACACCGGAAAACAGGTGGTGGCGCTGCCCATCGAGGCAACGGCCATCGGCAATTTGAAGATCCAGATGAACATTCAATAAGGAGGATTATCCATGCTCGTTGAAACCAAAGCCCGTGTTGGCGTGTTCGCCATTGCTCTGGGCGCGTATCTGCCCCAGTTCCCGACCCTCGTGCCCGAATTTGAGCAGCAGTACGCCGACTTCAAAAAGACCATCCCCAACACCGTGGAAATCGTGGACGGCGGCATCGTTACCACCAAGGAACTTTCCATGGCCGCAGGCGACAAGTTCCGCGCCGCGGACGTTGATCTGGTCATTTTGCAGCTGCTGACCTACGCCACCTCTTACAATATGCTGCCCGCCGTGCGCGACCTGAACGTACCCGTGGTACTGGTGAATGTCCAGAAGAAGAAAGCCCCGGACTACGCCAATACCGACACCCCCACTTGGCTGGGCGAGCTGTATGCCTGTGGTGCCGTGGGCGAGATGGTGGCCGACCTGGAGCGCGCTGGCAAGCGTCACGCCGTCATCACCGGCGTGGTCGAGGGCGGCGACCCGCAGGTGCAGGCCGAGATCGAGGACTGGTGTCGTGCCGCTCAGGTGCGCCGCCGCTTCCGTGACACCAATCTGGCACAGATCGGTCGTCCGTACCCCGGCATGATGGACTTGTACATCGACGAAACCAACCTCTACAACCGGATGTTCCTCTACACCAAGCAGTTCGACTGGGAGAAGATGTGGGCCATCGCCGACAACATCACCGATGAAGCTGCCATCCGTGCCAAGGCACAGGATATTCTGGATACCTTCGACATTGAGGGCGGCGGCACGATCGAAAAGGTCTGGGACATGGCAAAGTATGTTGTGGCCTTTGAGCAGTGGGTCAAGGACGAGAAGATCGCGTTCATCGCATCCCACTACGATGGTTTTGCACAGGGCAAGGCCGGTGTTCTGGACAGTATGCTGATCCCGGCCTTCTCCATGCTCATCAAGCAGGGCGTGGCCTGCGCGGTGGAGGGCGACATCAAGGTGTCCATGGCCATGAGCATCCTCAAGACCATTGCAGGCTGCGGCCAGCTGAGCGAGATGTACTCCATCGACTTTGACGAGGATATCTGCATCATCGGCCACTCCGGTTCCGGCGATGCTGACATTTCCGAGAAGAAGCCCACCATGAAGATCGTGCCTGTGTTCCACGGCAAGACCGGCGGCGGCTACCTGACCCAGTTCTACCCCCATCTTGGCCCTGTGACCTATCTGGGCATTACGCAGGACAAGGACGGTCACTTCAAGTTCGTGGTGGCCGAGGGTGTCAACGAACCCGGCCCCATCTTCACCTTTGGCGACACCAATATGCGCACCCGCTTTACCTGCGGCGCACGGGAGTTCTGCAACCGCTGGAGCGAGGCTGGCCCCACCCACCACATGGCTGCGGCTACCGGCCGTCACATCGACACCATTCTGAAAGTGGCAAAGATCTTCGATGTTCCTGTGGACATCATCACCCGATAATTAAGTTTGAAGAGGAAAAGAGAGGTATTTATCATGGGTATTCTGGATATTGAGATCGTAAAAGGCTTTATGCGGATGTGCAACGATGGCTGGCTGCAGGGCTGGCACGAGCGCAACGGCGGCAACCTGACCTACCGCATGAAGGAAGAGGAAGTGGCGCAGTGCCGCCTCTTCTTTGACCCGCAGCCCCGCGAATGGGTGAACATGGGCGTGCAGGCCGATAATCTGGCGGGGGAGCATTTCATCACTACCGGCTCCGGCAAGTTTTTCCGCAACGTGGAGCCGGACCCTGTCCACAGCATCGGCATTGTGGAGATCAACGACAAGGGCGACAGCTGGCGCATTGTCTGGGGTCTGGCCGAGGGTGCCCGCCCGACCTCTGAGTTCCCGAGCCACTTCATGAACCACAGCGTCCGCAAGGCGGCCACCAACGGCGCCAACCGTGTGATCTACCACTGCCACGCCACCAACGTCATTGCGCTGACCTATATCCTGCCGCTAACCGACCGCGACTTCACCCGCGCTCTGTGGCAGAGCGCTACCGAGTGCCCCGTCGTTTTCCCCGAGGGCGTTGGCGTCTGCCCCTGGATGGTCCCGGGCGGCGCGGACATTGCCATGGCAACCTCCGAGAAGATGAAAACCTATCAGGCCGCTATCTGGGCACAGCACGGCCTGTTTGCCTCCGGCCCTGACTTTGACATCACCTTCGGCCTCGCGCACACGATTGAAAAGAGCGCCGAGATCTACGTCAAGGTCCTGTCCATGGGCGGCGGCCTGATCCGCCAGACCATCACCGATGATGACCTGCGTGCCATTGCCCATGATTTTGGCGTTCAGCTGAACGAGGAATTCCTCGACTGATTTATTCTGACATTCTCTATATTTCCCTACATATGCCTTCCGGTATTGCAGCCCTCCTGTGTGCCGGAAGGCTTTTTTGTATTGCACTTGCTTTTTGCCCAAACCTGCGCTATGCTGAAAGAAAAGCAGGGGAGGCGTTATGCACCATGTTCTTTAACCACCGCAAAACCTGCGCCGCGTTGCAGCCGCCGCCGGGCCTTGGCCCGGCAGATATTGCAATGCAAAGCAGCATTTGTACAGGTGAAACCATCATCGGCTTCCGCCAGCCCGGCACGGACCGGCTTTTGCAGGCTGTTGTTGTGCACAGCCCACAGGATGTTGCCGATTTTTATCGTTCTTATGGGTTTTCTGCTCCGAAAGGAGAGAATTCCATCCCGCGCGCCGTTTGATATAGTTTTGTCAATCTCGCCTGATATTTTTGCGTCAAACGCATGAATTTTTGCGTTTTTAGCCAGTTCAGACTTTTTTTGCGCAAAAAACATATGTTTTGTCCTTGCACCATTTGCAAATAATTCAAATCGTGCTATAATTGTATCTGTACTAGCGTGTGCGGGATCCACGGATACCCGGCACCAGATTGATACGGAGGTATTATCATGGACGTTTTTGAAAATTTTAA
>ENA-OQHR01001220-OQHR01001220.1-human-gut-metagenome-genome-assembly--contig:-NODE-1220-length-13576-cov-2.692940_pt1 | contig 13576 bp, 10 predicted proteins | sample MGYA00242566_ERZ504725 | MGnify/ENA primary metagenome ERZ504725 (study PRJEB26092, sample SAMD00036217) | human gut metagenome | host: Homo sapiens | study: EMG produced TPA metagenomics assembly of... | reverse complement strand
GAACGATGGATTGCTGGATGCTGTGGACGATGGGAAGATTGCCTTGGTAGCCGGGGAACGGCTTTCCTATCTCAAGGAAGAAGAACAGACATGGGTATGGGATGCCGTCCAGAATACCGGCATGTACCCATCCCCGAACCAGGCAGGGCAGTTAAAAGAGATGAGTGAGGGCGGAGAAATGACCGAAGGAAGCGTTTATGCGGCTTTGATCAAGAAAGAGAGTGAAAACGTCAATGTAACTATTTCCGCAAAGAAAATTCGTTCTTACTTCCCACCGGCATATACGAAAACGCAGATTGAGGAAGTGATTTATACGCTTTTGGAACAATGGAAAGAGAAGGAGGGAGAGACAGATGCAGGAAATCCGGTTTGATTATTTCCGGGGTATGGAAGCGGAACAGTATAGCTTTTACCGTGTTCCAAAAGTCCTGTTTACTGCGAAGTACTTCAAAAGTCTCTCATGTGAAGCGAAGGTGCTATACGGTCTGATGCTGGACCGTATGAGCCTTAGCATCAAGAACCGGTGGTTTGACGAGGAGGATAGGGTATATATCATCTTTACAGTAGAGGAAATTGCGGAGCTACTGTGCTGTGGAACGCAAAAAGCTGTGAAGCTGATGAAGGAGTTGGACAGTAGCCATGGAATCGGACTGATTGAAAAGAAGCGGCTGGGTTTAGGAAAACCGAATGTTATTTATGTAAAAAATTTTATGGTAAGGGAAGTTGAATCCGTAAACCGGAACGAAAAAGAGCCGGAAAGCCTTGAAAACAGACAGAATAGTGAAAATCATAATTCAGGAATGGTGAAAACCACAAATCAAGAATTTCCGGAATCACAATTCTTGAATAGTGAAAATCACAATTCAGGAGTTGTGAAAACCACAAATCAAGAATTTCCAGAATCACAATTCTTGAAGTATGAAAATCAAACTTCTGGAAGTATGAAAATCACAATTCAAGAAGTTCCAAAATCACAATCTAATAAGACTGATATAAACAAGACTGATTTTAACGATACAGAGTATAGTGAGACGGATATAGAGAATCCTATCCAATCTTATCAATCAGCAGATGCGGGGAAAGTACGCCCAAAAACAGATGGGATGGATGAGATGGAAGTATACCGGGAGATTATCCGAAACAATATTGACTACGAATGTTTCTTACAAAGAGACAGCCGGGAGAGGGAGGACGTGGATGAGCTGGTGGAGCTGATGGTGGAGACGATGATGCTCCCGGATAACAGCACGGTGCGTATCAGCGGCATGGACAAGCCGGTGGCAGTAGTAAAGAACCGGTTTATGAAGCTGAATTATTCCCACATCGAGTATGTGCTGTTCAGTCTGCAGAGAAACACGTCAAAGGTGGCGAATATCCGCTCTTATCTGCTGACCACGCTTTATAATTCGTCCATGACAATGAGCCATTATTACCAGGCAGAAGTAAACCATGACTTGTATGGAGGTGGATAAAGGTATGAAAGAGTTTGTGAAAAAAGTGGCGGTTCCCGTGGGCGGTGCGGTGTTTCTGGCGGCGGTATTTTATCCCCTGTGCATGGAAAATGGTCAGTGCGATTATTTAAAGCTCTGGATGTTCGTGGGAATCCCCTATGGCATCCACCGGATGTTTCTATGGGTTATCCCGAAAGGCTTTGATATTGGGGGAACAATGGGAGTGCTGGTGCTGAATCTGTTGGTCGGTGGTGTCATTGGCGGTATCATCCTCACAGTACGGCTTGTTCTGGCCGTCCTTTACCTGGGAAAAATCCTTGTGTCAGGTGTTTTAAGGCTGACCGGCCGAAGAAGCACCGGAAGATAATGCCGGTTGATTTACAAAAGAAAAATGAATAAAGAATTACGAAAGCAGCTTAAAGTGTTTACTTGGCTGCTTTTTTCTGTCTAGGGCAGACTTTGCGACACGATGGCGCAAAGTGGGAATCTTTTGTGAAAGGAGGGAGCTGTGTTGGGAAGCCGTGCGGGATCGCAAGGGTTGATTGAATTGGGAGAGCGTATCAGACAGCGGAGACAGGAAAAAAACATATCCCAGGAAATATTTGCAGAGAAAGCTGGCGTCAGTGTCAACACAGTGAGCCGTATCGAGGGCGGGCAGACGGCTACTTCCATTGAGATTTTCACAAAGATGGTGGAGGTGCTGGATGCGGATGCTAATGAATTGTTGGGGAGAAAAAGGAATGTACCCTATGGGAAAAATCCAGAGGAAACAATGGTTCTCCGTATCAGGAAACTGAAACCAAAGGAGCAGAAGATTGTAATCCAGACAATGGCTGCCTTGATGGATGGGCTAGAAGGGGAACGGTAAAAATCCACAGATATGTGGGGAAAGAGAGAGAAGTTCCCCATATCTGCTAAGGGAAAAATACTGCCGTATTGGTACACTGGTTAAAGAAAACACAGGAATCGGGAAAGGAGTGTGAGTCACTTGACAAGAGAGGAAAACATGGATTACCGGAGAAACTGTCCTTATGATGCGATGGGCGATTTCTCGGTGCTGATTGACGAGGAAGATCGGAAGCAGACGGAAGGAACTGCAAAGCTATCCGAAGCAGCGGTGCCGATACATCCAATCACGCAGTACCGGTAACCGGTTCGCAGAAAGATTTTATCAGGCGGCAAAAGGAGTTTCTGGCTCCCGTTAAAAAAAAACGGGCGTGTCGGAAATCTTTTTTGCTGCCTTTTTGGATGGTTCCTGTGTGCCGCCATCCGTCCGCTCGCAGCCTACGGGCGGAAAGGTGGTCATTATGCTGACATTACAGGAATTAAAAAAAAGAATAAAAGAACCGGAAGGAAATGGGAAATCCACTACGGCCCGGTATCTGATGGAGCATGAAAAAGCTGTTTTGAAGATGGACATCCGGGAAGAAGCGCAGCTTTTGGTTTTTGGGAGTGGATATGCCCTTTACCGGGTGGGAAAACACACCACGGTATTTCCTGTTCATGGATGCGGAGATTACTTCTATGAGAGCAACGGCCAGACTGTTTGTATTGCCGGGGCATTTTTTGAACAGCAGGAATGGTATGTGCGTCTGCTTCTGGAGGGCGAAGATCGTCTTATGAAGAACCGGGAGACCGTGTGCAGGGGAAAAATGGTTTCCTATCATGCAGTGTCGGAAGAATGGCTGTTTTTGGCAGATCCGGAGCTTTCCCCGCTGGAGCAGATCGTGCAAAGAGAGAATTTACAGGAGTGGATGCGGCTTTTGACAGAGCGGCAGCGTGTGGTGGTTATTCAATATTTTTGTCACGAGAAAACCCAGGGGGAAATTGCACGGGAACTTGGGATTGCACAGCCTACGGTTTCGCAGACGATTTTTACGGCGCTGAAACGGATGAGGAAAGAGACAGAACCTCTTTTCCATGGATCAGTAAGAGAATATCCGATGGCACTGTCCGGGGGAAGGGGGATGCCTTATGCGTGGTAAGCGCCCTAAAGAGAGAAAGTCCTATGTGCTGCGGATGGGAGACGGAACCATTGTGGAAGTGACCAGGGAGGTTTATCTGGAATGGTATCAGTCCAGACGCAGAGAACGCTATCAGCGTGAAAAAAATCAGAAATATGGCGTGTCCAGTCTGGAAAGCCTTGAAGAAAATGGGGTATTTCCAGTTGTCCTTACGGACAGCCTGGAAGAAACCGTCCTGAAAAAAATATGCGTGGAAAAGTTACGGACGGTAGTGCAGGAATTACCGGAGGCGGACGCCTATCTTCTATATCTTTTGTTCTTTGAGGAAGTAACCGTGAAAGAAGCGGCGCAGCTTTGTGGGTGCAGCCGAAAAACCATAGCAAACCGGCGAAAGAGGATTTTGCTGGAACTGAACAGGAAACTGAAAGAGCTGGGAATTGTGGGCGGATGCTTCTGATTGTGTAGATAAGAATGGCCACTTTGCGACATGATGGCGCAAAGTGGCTATTGTGATTATGGTATAAGACAACGGTTTCAACTTTTCTTTGGTAGCTTAAAATCAAATTTACCACCAAATGCTGCCGCACTAATTCCTGCAACTGTAACCAATGCCAAACTGATGCTACTTATAAGTTTCCAATTATATTCTCTTTTTTCTGTATCTTTTTTATTGGATTTATCTTCAATTTCTTTTTCTAAATTGCGAATTTCTGTATCTTTTTCAATAGCCATCTTAACAAGTTCAGTTTCTCGATTTAATATCTCCATAAGCATTTCTGGAGGCAAATTTGGATTATCTAAGCATTTGCTATAATCTGACTGGACTTGTTTCGCAAAATCGTAGAATTGTTTTCTGCTGTCTGAAGCATTATCCATTTCTTTATTTGCGATGTCGAAATACATTTTAATGCTTTCATTATCACTCTCAATGATAGAATCAATCATGGTCTTATATTCTGTGAGAGTAGATTTCATCAATTTTACGAACTCTGGATATTGAGCAAGAAGCTCTTTTGCAACATCTGGACGCAATTCTCCTATTTTTGACGCAAAACTAATAACATCGTTTTTAGATAAATTTCTAAAATCTGTCCTCTGCATTATGGAAAGGACATCTCTTTCTATAGGTGTATATTCCATTCCTAAATCCTCCTAGGCAATCGAAGATTTAATTCCGATTCGCTTACAGATATTATACCTTCAACCAACATAGCAGACAACGAATATCAAATAAAGTTTCAAAAATTTTCTCCCCCACCCTATATTTCCCCTTCTGAAACATGCCATTAGTGAGAGGGCATGACGCAGAACCATTCTTTTTCTTTTCCCTTTCAGTGAACCTTGACAACTTCATCAGCCTGTCCAGACGGATACCCGGTATGCGAGTGTGCCTTTTGCGTACCCTGCCGGAGAGAACGCTGCGGAAAAGTGAACCGGAGCAGGAACGGGTCTGGAGGGAGAACAGGCGAGACACTCAAAACATATGCCAGCCTGCATTTGCAGGCTGGATAACAGCAGATACCATGCGGGGAGGTCTTTTAGGCTTCCCCGTATTCATGTGCTGTTATCGGGACAGCGCTAAGAAAACGAAAGGGGGATGGCGGCCATGAAAAGATAAAGTAACTGTGGGATCAGCAACAGCAGAGTAAAAGAAAGAGAGGTTTAGCAGATGAAAGGAAAAGTAAAAAGAGTGCTTTCCGGCCTTCTCTCGGTGCTGACAATCCTGACTTCCGTGATTCAGCCCATGACGGCTTATGCGGCGGAGCCGGCGGATGCCGGGTATGAAGCGCAATACCCGGCCCTGGAGACTGTCCGGGATATGCTGGCGGACGGAGAGATTGTCACAGCAGAGGATTATGAAGTGGAAGCCGGGAGCGGTTTTGACGTGTCACTGGATTTTTCCGGTTTGGAGATCGACGATGAAAAAGTCCGTGTGACGTTCCATGAAGCAAAAAATGAAGCCGGGGAAGATTTTGACGGGAACCGGGCAGACACCTACAAGGCCGTGTACTTTGTGGAGCCGGTCAGTGGGAATCCGTCTTACCATGTGTGCCGCAGCATCCTTGTGAAAGAACCGGCAGCGGAAACACAGTCTGAAAAGAGTACAGAGACTTCCGAACCCGGCGGGGAGAGTGAAGAATCGGAAAGTGAGGATGAGGAAGCAGGGCAACAGCCGCAGACAGAGCAGGAAACCGGATCTGAACCAGAAATCGGGGCAGAACCGGAAACGGAGGTAACGGTTCCCGATGAGACAGAGATGCTCCCGGAGGAAGCTCTGGATGCGGCGTTAGAGGAAGCGGAAGGGCAGGAAACCGTGGATGAAGAAAGCGGTCTGACCCTTGGAGACGTGCTGCTTCAGGCAGAGGAACAGGGGGTAGAAATCCAGGAACTGGAAAATGGGGAGAGTGCCAGTTTTACGGCAAAATCCCAGGTATCCCGTGCGGCAAGGGCGGCGCAGACGGTCACGATCACACGGGGAGATTATTATTACTATGCGGATTACGGCCTTGGCTCTTACCTGACAAGTCCCTTTACCGTGTCCTTTGGAAATGTGACGGCCACCGCTTTTTGTATCCAGCCTTCAAAACCGGGGCCAGGAAGTGGAACATACCAGATCACAAAGCTGGCGGGAAGCCGGGAACTGGCGAAGGTATGCTACTACGGCACCTCCGCTTCCGGTTCCGCTTATTTTTTTGCGAAAAAACACACAGATTTTTCCACCGGGAAGCGGTTCATTGTGACCCATCTGGCGGCATCCTATGCCAACGGCAGCGAGGATGCTTTTTACGGAACCAACAGCACCGGGCAGTCCCTGGCCATGGAATTATACAATTATGCGGTCGGCCAGCCGGATATTCCCGATGTGGATATGTCCTTTTCTAATGCAAATGTGACCGCCTATGTGGACGGGAACCAGCAGAGGACGGAGGAAATTACGTTCCGGGCGGACAGCCAGCAGACCATTACTATGAAATTACCGGACGGGGTAAAGCTGCATAATGTCAGCACCGGGAAAACCAGTGCGGCAGGGGCGGATGTGGCCATTTCCGGGGGCACAAAGTTTTATCTGACGGCTCCATTGACGCAGACGGCGGACGTGTCCGGTTCCTGGACGTCTAAGATGCAGGGAAGCATTACAAAGGACTATTCCGCTTATAAGATTACCACCGGCGGGGACGACCAGGACTTAGCCTTAGTGTTTGGCGAAGGCGTGGAAGATAAAAAATATGTGAGCTTTTCCGTGAAGTGGCTGGAACTGGCAAAGGTGGAAGTTGTGAAAGTGGATTCCGCCAAACAGGATGCGAAGCTGTCCGGGGCGGTATTCGGCATTTACAGCGATAAAGACTGCACAAAGCTGATTACGAAGATGCCGGCCACGGATAGAAACGGTTCCTCCAAAGCGGAGATCATCAAAACCCAGGATACGGTGTATCTGAAAGAGATCACGGCCCCCACGGGATACCGATTGAATACATCCGCTTATAACGTGAAGCTGGTGGCGAACCAGACCACTTCCGTCACGGTGCCAGACCAGGAACAGCTTGGGGAGCTGACCGTGTATAAAGAGGGGCAGGTGTTAGCCGGGGCGCAGGTATCCGCCGATGGCGTGTCCTTTACTTATGAGAACCGCCGCCAGGAAGGTGCGGTCTACAACGTCTACGCCGGGGCGGAAATCCGGACGGCTTACGGCGTAAAGGTTTATGACAAAGGGGATTTAGTGAAAGAAAACCTGGAGACAGATTCCAATGGGGCCGCAGTGCTGAAAAACCTGCATCTTGGTACTTACGTGATCAAAGAAGTGCAGGCTCCGGAGAACTTTTACAATGGGAAAGAGGAAAAGACCGTAACCCTGTCCTATGCGGGCCAGAACGTGGAGACGGTATTTTCAGAGTCCACCTTTACGAATGACCGCCAGAAGGCAGAAGTCCAGTTGCTGAAAAAAGACAAGGATACGGGAAACCCACTGGACGGCGGCATTTTTGGCTTGTATGCAGGCAGCGACATCAAAAATGCGGACGGAAAGGTTGTGGTTTCAAAGGGAACGCTGATTGGAAAGGCCACTACCGGGAGCGATGGGAAAGCGGTGTTTACGGCAGACCTGCCTATTGGATTTTCCTATGAAGTGAAGGAAGTGCAGGCTCCGGAAGGATATGTGAGGAACACGGAGGATGTGTATTCCTTTACGTTTTCCTATACCAATGACCAGGAAGCGAGCGTAACGTTTACCCACACCTTCGCAAATGAGCGTGTCCGTGCGACGATCACGCTGCAGAAAAAGGATAAGGAAACCAACCAGGCCCTCCCCCAGGGAGACGCCGCTTTAGAAAAAGCGGTCTACGGACTTTATGCCCGTGAGGATATTGTCCACCCGGACGGCAAGACCGGAGTTCTGTACCATGCCGGCGAGCGGGTGGGAACCCTGACAACGGATGAAAAGGGGCAGGCGTCCATTGAGAACCTGTATCTTGGAAGTTACTATGTGAAAGAGATCACGCCGCCGGTGGGGTATCTGGCGGATGAAACCGAGCATGACCTTGTGTGCAGTTATGAGGGAGACTTGACCGCAACCGTGAAGCGGGAGTGCGTGTCCATGGAACAGGTAAAGAAACAGCCGTTCCAGCTTATCAAAGCGGCGAACAACGGGAGCGAGACGGATGCGGATCTGCTGTCCGGGGCCGGATTTACGGCTTACCTTGTATCTTCCCTCAAGACAAAAGAAGATGGAAGCTATGACTTCGATTCCGCAGAACCTGTGGTGATCGGGGAGAACGGGGCAACCGAGATTTTTACAGACGGGAAAAGCTATGCCTGCAGTATCCCCCTCCCTTACGGAACGTATATCGTCCGTGAGACGACCACGCCCCACAATTACAAGCCGGTGGATGATTTTATTGTCCGCATCACGGAACACAAACCGGACACGCCCCAGGTATGGCGGGTGCTTCTGGATGAAGAATTTGAAGCGAAGCTGAAGATCATCAAGCAGGACGATGAGACGAAACAGCCGGTGCTTTACAAAGGCACGGAGTTCCGCATTTATGACCTGGATAACAAGGAATATGTGGAACAGGTAACCACTTATCCCACCACCACCGTCCATAAATCTTTCTTTACGGATGAGGAAGGGTATCTTATCCTGCCGCAGAACCTGAAAATCGGGCATTACCGGATTGAGGAAGTGAACGCTCCTTACGGGTACACCTTAAACGAGAACTACTTTGAGATTGCGGTGGATTCCGACACCGCCTACCAGATGGACAGCGTTTCCGGGGATGTGGTCATTGAAGCGGTATATGAAAACCATCCGGTTAAGGGGGCGCTGAAGATCGTGAAGAAAGGAGAAGTGCTGGATGGTTTCAGCAAAGATTTCGTATACAAAACAGAGAACCTTTCCGGTGCGGTGTTTGAGGTTTCCGCAGCGGAGAATATTTACACGGCGGATTTCCAGAAAGACGCAGAAGGAAACCGGATTTTAGAGTATGCGGCCGGGGAACTGGTAGGAACCGTTACCACGGATGAGAATGGGGAAGCCACTCTTTCCAATCTGCCCCTTGGCACTTACAAAATCGTGGAAAAGACGGCCCCGGAAGGATTTGTGCGAAATCAGGAAGCACAGACCGTGATCTTTGCCTATGAGGGGCAGGAGAATCCGGTCATTGAACAGGAAGCGGTCTTTGAAAATGACCGCCAGAAGGTGGAGGTATCCGTGGTCAAACGGGATGCCGAGACAAAGGCGGAAGTGGAAGGCGCAGTCTTTGGCCTGTATGCGAAAGAAGATATTGCCAATAAAGCAGGGGAAGTCATTGTCAAGGCGGACACGCTGATCGGGAAAGCCTTATCCGATGAGAACGGGAAAGCGGTATTCTTGAATGACCTGCCTTTTGGAAGTTATTACATCAAAGAGGAAGCGGCTCCGGACGGGTATGTTTCTTCGGACAGGACGGTGGAAGTGACCGCATCCTACCAGGGCCAGGAGGTTCCGGTGGTGGAACTGGCTTCTGATTTTGAAAACGAACCGACCAAAATCGCCGTGAAAAAGACAGACCTTACCACCGGCGTGGAGCTTGCCGGGGCGAAACTGACAGTTCTGGACAAGGAAGGAAACGTGGTGGACAGTTGGACGTCTGTTAAGGGCGAGGAACATCTGATCGAGCGGCTGACCGTGGGCGAGACATACACGCTCCGGGAAGAACTGGCTCCTTATGGGTATCTGAAAGCGGAAGAAATTACGTTTACCGTGGAGGATACTTCGGAAATCCAGAAAGTAGAGATGAAGGACGATGTTCCTACGGGAACGCTGCTGATCAACAAAAAAGGGGAGTTCCTGGAAGATGTTTCCCTGCTGGATACGATTGGCGGATGGATCAGCCATCTTTTCCAGTATGTTACTGGCGCACTGGAGAATGTGACCTTTGAGGTTTATGCCCTGGAGGACATCAAACACGCAGACGGCGAGAGTGCGGACTATTACAAAAAGGATGAGCTGGTGGGAACCATTACCACAGATGGAACCGGCATCGCCAAACTGTCGGGCCTTCCTTTGGGCAGATATTATGTGAAAGAGAAGGAGACGGCAGAGGGGTATGTGCTGGACGGGGAGATCCGGGAGATTGACCTGACCTATGTTGACCAGGATACCGTGGAAGTCACGTATTCTTCCGACTGGCAGAATGCCCGCCAGAAAGCGGAGGTACGGGTGCTGAAGAAAGAGAAGGACAGTGACCGTCTGTTAGCCGGTGCGGTATTTGCCCTCATCGCAAAAGAGGACATTACCAACAAAGACGGGGATGTGATTTTAGAAGCAGGAACCGTCATTGAGGAAAAGGCAACGGACGAAAAAGGGGAGCTGACCTTTGAAGCCGACCTGCCGATTGGCTTCTCCTACACGGTAAAGGAAACTTCCCCGGCTCCGGGGTTTGCCACCACGGAGGAAGTGCAGGAATTTACCTTTACAGCGGAATCAGCCGATAAGGAAAGCGTTTCCTATGAATTTACCTTTGAAGATGAACCTACTGTCTTTGAATTTACGAAAACGTCTCTGACGGACGGAAAGGAAGTAGAGGGAGCGAAGCTGGCCGTGACGGATGAAAACGGGGAAATCATCGAGGAATGGGTATCCGGGAAAGAACCGCATATCATCCGGGAGCTGGTGGTGGGGAAAACCTACACACTGACGGAAACGCTTCCCGCCCCTGGCTATGTGACTGCCGAGAGCATCCGGTTCACGGTGGAGGATACGGCCAAAGTGCAGAAGGTGGAGATGAAAGACGATGTGACAAAGGTGGAGATCTCTAAGACGGACATTTCCGGGAAAGAGCTGCCGGGAGCGAAGCTGACAATCCTTAATGAAGATGGAGAGACGGTAGAGAGCTGGACTTCCACGGAAGAACCGCATTACATGGAAATGCTCACGATTGGGACTTACACGCTCCATGAGGAATCCGCACCGGAAGGGTATCTGGTGGCGGAAGATGTGACGTTTGAAATCAAGGATACCGGGGAAATCCAGAAAGTTGTAATGAAGGATGAAGCACAGCCGGAAGAAACACCACAGACACCGGAGACGCCCCAGGAGGGAACACCGGGCACGGATGCGCCAAAGACTGGCGATAACACTCCGCTCATGCTGTGGGCGATGGCGCTGCTTTTGTCACTGGCAGGAGCCGGCGGAAGCCTGTTCTGGTTGAGAAAGAAAAAATAAGATTGTAAGAAGTATGCGTTTGGGCGTTTATGGTCTGCCGTAAGGATTCCATAAGCGCCCTTTTATTTTGGACAGAGAAAGGGGTAGATGAGAATGAAATGGATGATCGCTGCAGTGGGAATCCTTGGTTTTCTGGTGGTACTTGTCCTTTACTGCTGTATCCGTGCAGGGGCGCAGGAGGACCGGATGCTGGAGGCGCTGGAGCAGAAAGGCAGGCAGGATGCAAGAGGGGAAAACGGATAGGGAACAGTTTGCCCCGGACAAGCCGAAAGACTGCGTGTACTGCTATTTCTGGAACAAAGGCAAAGGATGCTGTACGGAGGATGCCTGCTATTATCTTCTTTCAGATGGAGAGGTGTCCGGGAAAGAGGATGGGGATTGCGGGAGCTGCCCGTATGGACGGCACTCTCCCTGCATCGGTTACTGCCTGCAGAAAATCTTATTGGAACTGCGCAAAGGAAACTTTGGAAATAGGGAAAGAAGGTGATCGCTTTGCAGGAGGAAGTCAACCAAAAGGTCGTGGGGCTGTGCATCAGCGGAGGGAAGATTTCAGCCAGGATATTGAAAAATGCCATGATGAAATTTCTCCGGGCGATGGAGCGGCAGAAGATGCAAAAGGAACAGCCGGCAGCCGGGGAACAGGAAGATGGGATTGCCTATCAGGGGAAGATTAGCCTGAAGGAGCTGAAACGGAAGAATAAGGACTATTCCAACATTGAAATCACGGATCAGAATATCAAGTCTTTTGAGAAATATGCCCGGAAGTATGAGGTGGAATACAGCTTAAAGAAAGATAAATCCGTAAATCCTCCCCGCTACTTTGTCTTTTTTGGGGCAAAGGATGTGGATTCGATCACGGCGGCCTTTAAGGAATATACCGGATGGACACTGAAAAAACAGAAAAAGGCATCTGTCCGCAGGAAGCTGGAACAGGCGGTCGGGCGTGTGACCAAGCACCGGGAACGGGAAAAGGACAGACACAAGGATCGGGGGCCGGAGCATTGAAAGAAAAGAGAAATCAACAAAGCAGGAATATGGGAAAGCTGTTCCGGAAACTGGCGGGTGTTATAAAAGACAAACTACCGCCTATGGATTGGAAGCGCCTGCTGATTATGAATATCCCTTATGTGATTGTGTTTTACCTGGTGGATAAAGGGGCATGGCTGTACCGGCACTGCATGGGAAGTTCCCTTGTGGAACGTCTGGGCGTATTGTTCTTGAACATCCAACTGGCCTTTGCTTCCCCTCTTCCCAGCTTTTCTCTGTGGGATATGGGAGTGGGAGCAGCCGGCGCTGTGGCGGTTAAGCTGGCCGTGTACCTGAAAGGGAAAAATGCGAAAAAGTACCGCCAGGGCGTGGAGTATGGCTCGGCCCGGTGGGGGAATCCAAAAGACATAGCGCCCTTTATCGACCCGGTGTTTGAGAATAACATCCTTCTGACGCAGACGGAGCGGCTGACCATGAACAGCCGTCCAAAGCAGCCGAAGTATGCCAGGAATAAAAACGTCATTGTCATCGGCGGTTCCGGTTCCGGTAAAACAAGATTTTATGTGAAACCGAATTTGATGCAGATGACGCCAAACGTGAGCTATGTTGTCACTGACCCGAAGGGAACCATCCTGGTGGAATGTGGGAAGATGCTGAAAAAGGGAACGCCGAAGCTAAAGGACGGGAAGCCGGTGCGGGATAAAAAGGGGCGGATCATTTATGAGCCGTATAAAATCAAGGTGTTGAATACCATCAACTTTAAGAAAAGTATGCACTATAACCCGTTCCAATACATCCGTTCCGAAAAAGACATCCTGAAGCTGGTCAACACCATTATCGCCAACACCAAAGGGGAAGGCGAAAAATCCACTGAAGATTTTTGGGTGAAAGCCGAGCGGCTTTTGTATTGTGCGCTGATCGGCTACATCTATTATGAAGCGCCGGAGGAAGAACAGAACTTCTCCACGCTTTTGGAACTCATCAACGCTTCCGAAGCCAGGGAGGATGATGAGGAATTTAAAAATGCGGTGGATGAGCTGTTTGAGGAACTGGAACGGGAGAAACCGGAGCATTTCGCTGTGCGCCAGTATAAGAAATATAAGCTGGCGGCAGGAAAAACAGCGAAGTCGATTTTAATTAGCTGCGGTGCAAGGCTGGCCCCGTTTGATATTGCGGAGCTTAGGGAGCTGACAAGTTATGACGAGATGGAACTGGATATGCTGGGGGATCAGCGCACCGCCATGTTTGTCATTATCTCGGACACAGACGATACCTTCAACTTTATTGTGGCTATCATGTATACACAGCTTTTCAACTTGCTCTGTGACCGGGCCGATGATGTGCATGGCGGGAGACTTCCCTACCATGTGCGGTTATTGCTTGACGAGTTTGCCAATATCGGGCAGATTCCAAAATTTGATAAATTGATCGCAGAGCGACACGTTTCCGGCGGAAAAGGCCGGACACCTGCG
>ENA-OQHR01001216-OQHR01001216.1-human-gut-metagenome-genome-assembly--contig:-NODE-1216-length-13591-cov-4.613660_pt1 | contig 13591 bp, 10 predicted proteins | sample MGYA00242566_ERZ504725 | MGnify/ENA primary metagenome ERZ504725 (study PRJEB26092, sample SAMD00036217) | human gut metagenome | host: Homo sapiens | study: EMG produced TPA metagenomics assembly of... | reverse complement strand
AAGAGTGGCAGGGCCGCACGGTACTGCTGACCTTTGGAGCCGTGGCCCACGATGCCACCGTGTTCTGCAACGGGCGGCGGGTGTTCCACCACGGGTGCGGCTACACCGCCTTTACTGTGGACCTGACCGAATCGCTGCTGCTGGGCCAAAAAAATGTGGTGGCTGTCCGGTGCGACAGCCGGGAGGACCTGAACATTCCTCCCTTCGGCGGGCAGATCGATTTTCTGACCTACGGCGGCATCTACCGGGCTGTCAGCCTGGACGTGAAGGAGCCAGCCTACCTGCGCGACATCTTCATCGAGGCACAGGCCGAGGGCGATTTCCGCATCTATTCCTCCACAGTGGGCGAGACCATCGGCTGCACCCTGCAGGCCGAGATCCGCAGCCCCGCCGGGAGCAGAGCCCTGTACAGCGGTGAGCTCAGCCTGCCCATTGTGGGCACCCTGAACGGCGTGCACCCCTGGAGCGTGGAGCACCCCTTCCTCTATACCCTGACCATCCGGCTCATCCGGCCCGGCACCAGCGGCCTGCCCGACCGGGTGCTGGACGAAAAGAGCACCCGGTTCGGCTTCCGCACCATCCAGTTCGTGGCCGGGGGCTTTTATCTGAACGGCCAGCGGGTGGAGCTGCGGGGCCTGAACCGGCATCAGAGCTACGCCTATCAGGGCTATGCCATGCCGGACAGCATTCAACAGCTGGATGCCCAATTGTTGAAAAAGCAGCTGGGCTGCAATGCAGTGCGCACCAGCCACTACCCCCAGAGCCCGGCTTTTCTGGATGCCTGCGATGAGCTGGGCCTGCTGGTGTTCGTGGAGATGCCCGGCTGGCAGCACATCGGGGATGAAGCCTGGCAGGCACAGGCATTGCAGAACTGCCGCGAGATGGTCTGCCAGTGCCGCAATCACCCCAGCGTGTTCCTGTGGGGCGTGCGGGTGAACGGCAGTTCCGACAACGAGGCCTTTTACAAGCGCACCAACGAGGCTGTCCATCGGCTGGACCCCACCCGCCCCACCGGCGGCGTGCGGATCGCCCGCAAGAGCCAGCTGCTCGAGGATGTTTACGCCTACAACGATTACTCCTATTCCGGCCGCGGCCCGGGCTGCGAGCCCCGGTCTGCCGTTACGCCTGACCTGCGCAAGGGTTACCTCATCAGCGAGTTCGGAGGCCAGCAGTTCCCGGCCAAAGCCTTTGACGACGAGCCGCACCGGCTGGCACAGGCTCTGCGCCATGCTGCCGTCCTCAACGATGCCATTGCCCAGCAGGGCGTGGCCGGTGCCCTTGGCTGGTGCATGGCCGATTACAACACCCACCGCGAGTTCGGCAGCGGCGACCGCATCTGCTACCACGGCGTGACGGACCTGTTCCGCAACCCGAAGCTCTCTGCCGCCGTCTACGCAAGCCAGAAAACGCCCCGCTCCCCTTCGGACGTGGTGTTCGAGGTCTCTTCCAGCATGGCACTGGGTGACCACCCCGGCGGCTTTGCCGGGGCCTGCTGGGTGTTCACCAACGCCGAGAGCGTCCGCCTCTACCGGGGCAACGATTTCATTGCCGAGTTCACCCCCGACCGCCGGGGCCGCTTTGCCGCCCTGCCCCACCCGCCCATCGAGATCCAGGATTTCGTCGGCTCCCTGCTGGAAAAGTATGAGGGCCTTGACCAGAGCACGGCCCCGCAGGTGGCGGCCATCCTCAACGAGATGCGCCGGGACGCGCTGAACCTTTCGCCTCTCTCCCGGGCGCGGATGCTCTCCCTGCGGCTGAGCGCAAACGACCTGCTCCGGATGTACTACAAATACATCGGCGTGCTGGGCGGGCCGTCCAGCGTCTACCGGTTTGAGGCAGTCTGGCACGGGCGCACCGTCCGCACCGTGGTCAAGGAGCCGGTGCAGTCGGTCCGGCTGGAATGCGTAGTGCACAATCCCATCCTGACCGACGGCCCCACCTGGGACTGCGCGGCGGTCAGCCTGCGGGCCATCGACCAGAACGGCAACCTGCTGCCCTACTGCGGCGAGGCCGTTCAACTCAGCGTGGAAGGCCCGGTAAAGATCCTGGGCCCGGCCATCGTCCCCCTGCGGGGCGGCATGGCGGGCACCTACCTTGCCACCACCGGTGAAGCAGGCCGTGCCGTGCTGCACTGCCGGATGGAGGGCGCGCTGGATGTGGAGGCCGCCTTGACCGTGCGCAAGCGCTCCGGTGCAGAGAATGCCAATTAAATTTCGTCCTTTCATGGTAGATTTGCAATCTGTTCAAAGTTTTATCATGGTTGGCTGATATTCTATTGTTGTAAACGATCAAACGCCCTCTCTGTCCATGCGTCTGCGTGGCTGAGAGGGTTATTCTTGAGGACAAAGGACCGGAAATCTATGAGAGAGAAACTTCGTCAGTTTATGATCGGCCGCTATGGCACCGATGGCCTGAACCAATTCCTGAGCATTGCCTCGCTGGTGCTGCTCCTCATCGCCATCATCAGCCGGGTCAACCTGTTCACCTATCTGGGCGCGGCCCTGCTGATCTTCTGCTACTACCGCACCTTCAGCCGGAACATCTCCAAGCGCACCGAGGAGAACTACAAGTTCTACACCCTGAAGGACCGGGTGGACAACAAGTTCAAGGGCTGGAAGGAGCAGTGGGCCAACCGCAAGGTCTACCACTACTACCGCTGCCCCCAGTGCCGCCAGAAGCTGCGCGTGCCCCGCGGCCGCGGCCGCATCCAGATCTCCTGCCCCCGCTGCGGCACCCAGTTCATCAAGAAGAGCTGAGCCATGTTCGGATATGTTATCCCGAATCAGGCCGCGCTCAGCCCGGAGGCACAGGCGCGGTACCGCGCGGCCTACTGCGGGCTCTGCCGCCGTATCGGCGTGCTGCACGGCACCCGGGGGCGGCTGACCCTGAGCTATGACCTGACCTTTCTGGATCTGCTGCTGTGCAGCCTGTATGAGGGCGAAAGCGCCTGTGTGACAGGCTGTGACCACTGCCCCATCCACCCCATCCGGAAGGTGGAGTGGCGTTCCAGCGGCCCCACCGATTACTGCGCAGACCTGAGTGTGGCTTTGCACTACTACAACGCGCAGGACAAGTGGAACGATGACCACAGCCTGTTGGGCCTGGGTTTTGAAACCCTGCTTGCCGCCCCCACGCAGCAGGCCGCTGCCCGCTGGCCCCGCCAGTGCAGCGCCATCCGCACCTGTCTGGATCGGCTGGCCCGGTACGAAGCCGAGGGCAGCGAGGATCTGGATGCCGTTTCCGGCTGCTTTGGGGAGCTGATGGCCGAGCTGTTCGATTACAGGCAGGACCACTGGTCGCCGGAGCTGCGCAGCATCGGCTTCAACCTGGGCAAGTATATCTACCTGCTGGATGCCTACGACGACCTGGCCCGGGACGAGCGCAAGGGCGCATACAATCCCCTGCGCACCCTGAGCAGAGAGCCCGGGTACGAGGAAGAGATGCGGGAGATCTTTGAGCTGCTGCTGGCCAACTGCGCCCGCAGCTTTGAGCGCCTGCCCTGTGTGGAGGACGTTGACCTTCTGCGCAACATCCTGTATTCGGGCGTGTGGCTCAAATATCACTGCAAAAATGCAAAAAAGAAGGACAAAACCGCCTGATCCCGGCGGTTTTCCTTGATTTTTCCGTTCCAGTCCTGTACACTAAAGATTGCTTGTGCGGCACAATGGCCGCACAGATGGTAATAGAGACGTGAGGAAGTAGACCGATGAGAGACCCCTATGAGGTTCTGGGCATCCAGCGCGGTGCCAGTGAAGACGAGATCAAAAAGGCTTACCGTGCCAAGTGCAAGCGCTGGCACCCTGACCTGAACCCCAACGACCCCACCGCCGAAGAGCACTTCAAGGAGGTGCAGGCGGCATACGATGCCATCACCAAGGGCGAGACCGGCCCCCAGATGGGCGGCGGCTACGGCGGTGCCTACGGCCAGCAGAGCGGCCCCTCCTACGGCGGCTATCAGCAGGGGTACCAGCAGAACGGTTACTCCAACGGGGATTTCGGAGACTTTGGCTTCGGTTATGACCCCTTCGGGTTCGGATTTGGCTTTGGCGGCAATTATCAGCAGCAGCGCGGCCCCGGCTACAACGGTGCAGACACGCCTGAGATGCAGGCCGCACGCAACTTCATCGTCAACCAGCGCTACCCCGAGGCCCGCCGCGTGCTGGACGGCATCACCGTGCGCACCGCCCGGTGGTACTATCTCTCCTCGCTGGCCAATCAGGGCCTGGGCAACAGCATCGATGCCCTGCAGGATGCCCGCCGCGCCGCCCAGATGGAGCCTGGCAACACCGAGTACCAGATGAACCTGCGCAATCTGCAGGACCCGGGCCGCACCTACCGCACCCAGACCACCTACGCCCAGCCCGGCGGCCTGATGCGCTGGTGCTGGAGCATGATCCTGCTCAACCTGCTGTGCAACTGCTGCTGTGGCGGCGGCTGGGGCTGGCGGTTCCGGATGTAAGCGCCAATAAGGATGTAAGAACAAACAAAAACCTCCCTGCCGGCGTGGCAGGGAGGTTTTTTGCTGATTCAGTTATTGGATCACGATCGTCCGGCTGATCTCGCTGCTGGAGTAGTTTCCGGCGGCTTTGGCCGTCTGGACATACTCACCGGGTTCGGTGGGGAACCCGCTCTGGGTCGTGCCCAGGAAATCGAAGAGACCGCTCTTCTTTTTATAGGTGTAGGTCACCTTGCCGCCCTCGACCACCTGACCGTCGCTTTCGACCACGGCGGTGATGTTGTAGTTCTGGGCTTCCGCCGCAGTCATGCTGGCGGGGAGCTCCTGTGCCCAGTAGACACGCACCCCTGCACTCTTGGGCTTGATGCGGAAGAACGCCATACCGGCGGTGTTCACATCACCGGATTCCAGCGCCACAGCACCGCCCACATAGCTGCCGGCTTCCGTGGGCTGCTCGTCCAGATAGATGCGGCTGAACACGCCCTCGGGCAGATATTTGCGGATGAGCTCCAGCGACAGCTTCATGCCGGTGGAGACATCCTTCAGCGTGGGGATGTAGAATTTCAGGACATCCATCACAGAGACCACTTCATCAGCCACCCGCAGCAGCACGCTCACGTCGTTGCCGTCGATCAGCTGCTTGATGTAGGCGTAGATGTTGAACTCCTCTTCCTGCTCAGGGTTCGCCGACATCTTTTTCGGCAGGGGGATCATCTTGAGCAGGGTGCGGATCTTGCCCGAAAGGATCAGGGTCACATAGCCCTGCGCTTCGCCGCTGGTGCCCATCACCACGCCGATATACTGGGTATCTGCCGGGGTGGTCTGGACGCTCAGGGTAAAGGGGGAGCCATAGGTCAGATCCCCGTCTGCGGTCAGGCGGATCGAGACAACGCTGTTGGTCTCATCCACGCCTGCGGTGGTCAGGGCAGGCAGTTCGCTGCCCGCCGAAGCCGCCAGCGCCGGTGTGGCCGCCGCACTCAGGGCGAACACTGCCGCCAGCAGCAATGAGATCAGCCGTTTGGTTTTCATCAGCCAAAGACCTCCTTTTATATAGGTTCTTGTATCATGCAAAAATAAGGGTGCGTGGAACACACAGCACAGTGTTCCCGCACCCTCATTTTACCGCATTGTACCGTACAGGTCAATAACGGGATTCAAGTTAAATTTTGCTCAGCTGCGGGCCCTGGGCGGTATCTTTGACAGCCCAGCCCATCTCGGTGAGCTGTGCGCGGATGGCATCCGCAGCGGCCCAGTCCTTGGCCTTCTTGGCGGCGGCACGCTTTTCCACCAGCTCCGTCACCTCGGCGGGCACCTCGTCCTTCTTGCGGTTGTACATCAGGCCCAGCACGCCGGTGATCTCATCGAACGCCTTGGCGGCAGCCTCCAGCGCAGCCTTGGAGGAGGCAGCGGACAGGGTGTTGATCTCCTTGACCAGATCGAACACGGCAGCCAGCGCATCGGGGGTGTTCAGGTCATCGTCCATGGCCTTGCAGAACTTGGCGCGGGCCTCGTCTGCCTTGGCGGTCAGAGTCTCATCGGTGCCGAACGCGGTCTTGCTCAGGGCAAAATCGAGGTTCTCGCGGCAGGTGTAGAGGCGCTCCAGGCTGTTCTTGCAGCTCTCGATGAGGTCCACGGTGTAGTTCAGGGGCATCCGGTAGCCTGCGGTCAGCATGAAGTAGCGGATGGGCTCGTAGCCGTAGAGGTCTGCCACATCGCGGACGGTGAAGAAGTTGTGCAGGCTCTTGGACATCTTCTGGTTATCCACGTTGATGAAGCCGTTGTGCATCCAGTAGTGGGCAAACTCGCAGCCGTTGGCGCACTCGCTCTGGGCGATCTCGTTCTCGTGGTGGGGGAAGATCAGATCCTGACCGCCGCAGTGCAGGTCGATGGTCTTGCCCAGATGGGTGCGGCTCATGGCGCTGCACTCGATATGCCAGCCGGGGCGGCCCATGCCGTAGGGGCTTTCCCAGGCGGGCTCGCCGGGCTTGGCAGCCTTCCAGACGGCAAAGTCGGCGGGGTCTTCCTTCAGGTCATCCTCCATCTGGCTGCGCAGCTCGCGGTTGCCGCTCTCCAGATCGTCCAGCTTGAGGTGGCTCAGCTTGCCGTACTCCGGGTCACTCTTGACGCGGAAGTAGACATCCCCGTTCTTGGCAACGTAGGCGTGGCCGGAATCGATCAGGTCCTTGACGATGTCCAGGATCTGCTGGATGTGCTCCGTTGCACGGGGCTGGACGGTGGGCTTTTTGCAGTTCAGACCGGCGGCATCCTTGAGGTACTCGGCCTCAAAGCGCTGGGCCACTTCCTTCATGGAGGTGCCCTCCTCCTGGCCCTTCTTGATGAGCTTGTCATCAATATCGGTGATGTTGGAGACATAGATGACCTTATTGCCGCGGTATTCCAGATAGCGGCGCAGGGTATCGAACACGATCAGCGGGCGGGCATTGCCGATGTGGATATAGTTGTAAACGGTGGGGCCGCAGACGTAGATGCGGTATTCGCCGGGCACCTGCGGCACAAACTCTTCCTTCTGGCGGGTCAGGGTGTTGAAAATCTGCATAAGAACTCTCCTTCTTGTAGGGCAAACAAAAGCCGCAGCAGAACCTCTCAGTCTCGCTTCGCTGACTTACGAAAACAGAGAAGTAAAAAAGCCCCCGATGTGATACAATCTTCCATATCACATCGAAGGCGGTTTTCAAAATCGCGGTTCCACTTCTGTTTGTCGCTCAAAGCCGATAACGGCGGCTGCCGCGCCGCGATACTCCCCAGCAGGTTTCCCGCGGCGTGCTGTCCGGGCGCACTTCACACATGCTGCTGCAAACAGGCTCCCAGCCAACGGCCCGTTCTCTCTGTCCAGCTCACCTTTGCGCTACTCTGCCCGGGTAAACGCATTTTTCCTGATACATCTGTATTATAGCCGGGCCGGGGGGAGAAGTCAAGCAGAACGCGGGCGCCGGCATTTCAGCGGCTGCTCTGCGCCGATTCAATCGATCTCGTGCTTTTTACAGAAGTGCTTGCTGGCAAAGTACATTCCCGCCCAGATGGCGATGGCAAGCACGAGGTAGAACGGGTTCTTCATGGCGGACACCAGCGACTGCCCGAAAAGGGCCATCATGGCCACCATCACGCCCTTGCCCAGCAGCATGGTGACAAGGTAGCGCTTCTCGTCAAAATCAGAGATGCCAAAGGCAAAGTGCATAAAGGACGAAGGCGTAAAGGGCAGGAGCGACAGCATGAACAGGGACGCGGTGTCGAACCGGCTGACCCATTGCTCCGCCTTTTGCAGCTTTGCCGAGCGGCGGGCAAATTTCCAGAAAAAACGCTTGACGACACGCCGCCAGAGCAGGAACATCACAGTGCCGCCCAGCATCACCCCGGCCCAGCTGTACACAAAGCCCAGAAGGCCCCCGTGGGCCGCAACATTCAGCGCCACAATGGCAATGAGCGGCAGCGGCGGAAAAAAGGATTCCACCATCGCAAGGATCACGGGCGCAATGGGGCCAAGGCCGCCAAAGCCTTCCAGCAGGGCCTTCCAGAATTCCAGCGTTCCCAGCTGGTGGAGCCAGCCTATCATCGTCATTTCCATCCCGCGTGTTCCTTCCCTCTCATTTTTCTTTAGTATATCCGGTTTCTATGACACGCCCGTGAACAAAATACGAGCTTTTTTTGTCATATCACCTATACTACGAGACTGCGGGGGCGTTTCCTGCACAGGGCGGGAATCTTTATGCTTTTCCGGCGGCTTCAGCGGCGGCCTTCTCAGCCCGGGCCTGCATCCGCTCGATCTGCTGGGCGCGCATCCGCTCCCAGCGGGCAAGCCCGGCTTCGTCCGGGATCTGGACGCAGCGGGCAAAGCTCCAGTGCAGGCCGTCCCGCCGGGCCAGCTTATAGCGCTGGAATACGCCCTTTCCAACCTCATTGCCGGTACCGGCGCAGGCAGGGCAGACCGACAAGGTATACCAGCCGCTGTTGCCCTTTTTCAGCCAGATATCGTCCGGCTGCAGATTCCCGCCGCACACCGGGCAGCTGGCAGTGATGATCTTTGGGTCGCTGCGCCAGGTGGACTGCTCCACATAGCCGCGGAACACCCGGAAGTCCCGGTAATCACCGGGGGCGGGGCAGAGGCTTGCCCGCAGGGATTCCTCCTCGGTGGGGTAGGCCGCCAGACCCGCCCGCAGGTCAAGCTTGCGGCAGACATCGGCGGTGTAAAGGGTATCGGACAGGGCATCGTGGAACGGGCGCTCCATCGGGATGCCCATCCGGGTCACAACGCTTTCCAGCGTCATGCCCTCGCCCTCCTTGCGGGGGTGCTCCCGCAGGAAGATCTGCTGCAGATCATACCACTGGGTGGGGCGGCTCTCGTCCAGATTGCAGAGGAAAAGGTTCTGCTTGAGCACCGGCACGTCATCCATGCCCCACTCGGCAAACTCGGCATCCGGGCCGCACCACTGCATAAAGCGGCGCAGGCCCTGCACGATGGGCTCGCCCCGGTCCAGGTCGGCCTGGGTCAGGCCCGTCACCTTGGCGATGTGGTGCTGCAGGGTGCGGAAAATGCGGGGCCGCAGGTGGATGGAGAAGGTATCCAGCACGTTAGCATCCTCGTCGATCTTCACCGCGCCGATCTCGATGATCTCGCCCCGGAAGGTCTGCTGCACACCATGATAATTAAAGAGATACGGCTTATAGCCGATGTTCCATTCCAGATCAAATAAAACCAGATTGCGTGGCATTGTTGTTTGTGTTCCTCTCAGTTCAGGATAAATTTTTCGATGGCCTCAGCCACGCCGTCGTGGTTGTTGTCGGCGGCGGTGACGTAATCGGCCACAGCCTTGACGGCATCCTCGGCATTCTGCATGGCAACGCCCACCCCGGCATAGGAGATCATGGAGCGGTCGTTCAGGCCGTCGCCGCAGGCCATCAGATTCTCCCGGGTCAGGCCCATCCGCTCCAGCAGGGCGGCAAGGCTCCTGTCCTTTGCCACGCCCAGCGGCACGGCCTCGATGAAGAAGGGGCTGGAGGGATACAGGTCGATCCGGCCCGCAAACTGCTCCTTTCCGGCGGCACAGACAGCATCCCGCCGGGCAGGGTCAAGAGTGATGAGCATTTTGCAGATCGGGTAGTCCACATAGGAGACCAGATCATCCACATGGATCATCGGCAGCTTTGTGGTAAAGCACTCCTTGTTTGCCCACACGTCCTGATCCCGCTCACACACGATGCCCTCGCTATTATAGGTCAGGATGGCCACGTCCTGCCGGGCTGCAAATTCGCAGAGCTCCGGGACGAACTCCGCTCCCAGCTGCACCTGATACAGGGCCTCGCCGGTCATGCAGTCCACGATCTTGCCGCCGTTGTAGGCCAGCACACAGCCGCCCTTTTTGTCCAGCCCCAGCTCCTTTGCCAGCGGCAGAATGCCCGCTGTGGGGCGGCCGGAGGCCAGCACGATGGTCACACCCTGTGCGGCGGCGGCATCCAGTGCCGCGCGGGTGCGGGGGGTAACGATCTTTTCGTCATTGGTCAGGGTGCCGTCCAAGTCCAGAGCCAGCACCCGGATATTCGATCTTGCCATGATTTTTATTCCTCGTTCTCAGGCAGGGGCTTCCCGCCGGATATTTTATTACTTACCCATCTATTTTACAATGCTTTCCCTTTTCTGTAAAGCAGGAAACCTGTTCCCCGCCCAGAGACAATCAAAAAAGCCGCCCGGCGAGCAAAACCGGACGGCTGAGAAGGAAGAAAACGCAGTGTTACAGGATGTCGATGTATTCCCCGGCCAGCGCCTTGTTCATGCTGCGGACGGCGCAGAACTTGCCGCACATGGAGCAGGTGTCGCTGTGGTCATCCTCAGGCAGGCGGGCATCCCGGATGGCCTTGGCGGTCTCGGGGTCCAGGGCGCAGGCGAACTGGGCATCCCAGTCCAGCACGCGGCGGGCATCGCCCATCTTGTCGTCGATATCCCGGGCATGGGGGATGCCCTTGGCGATATCGGCCGCATGGGCGGCGATCTTGGAGGCCACGATGCCCTGCTTCACATCGTCCACGTTGGGCAGAGCCAGATGCTCGGCGGGGGTCACATAGCACAGGAAGGCTGCACCGCTCATGGCGGCAACGGCACCGCCGATGGCAGCCGTGATGTGGTCATAGCCCGGGGCAATGTCGGTGACGAGGGGTCCCAGCACATAGAAGGGAGCGCCCATGCAGATGCTCTTCTGCACCTCCATGTTGGCGGCCACCTGATTCAGGGGCACATGGCCGGGGCCTTCCACCATCACCTGCACGTTGTGTGCCCATGCGCGCTTGGTCAGCTCGCCCAGACGCACCAGTTCTTCGATCTGGCACACGTCGGTGGCGTCAGCCAGACAGCCGGGACGGCAGGCATCGCCCAGAGAGATGGTCACATCGTGCTCGGCGCAGATCTCGCAGATCTCGTCAAAGTGCTCGTAGAAGGGGTTCTCGTTGCCGGTCATGCTCATCCACGCAAACACCAGAGAGCCGCCGCGGCTCACGATGTTCATCTTGCGCTTGTGCTTGCGGATCTGCTCGATGGTCTTGCGGGTGATACCGCAGTGCAGAGTAACAAAGTCCACGCCGTCCTCTGCGTGCAGGCGTACCACATCGATGAAGTCCTGTGCAGTCAGTTCTGCCAGATCCCGCTGGTAGTGGATGACCGAATCGTACACCGGCACAGTGCCGATCATCACCGGACACTCGTGGGTCAGCTTCTGGCGGAAGGGCTGGGTGTTGCCGTGGCTGGACAGATCCATAATGGCTTCTGCGCCCATGTTCACGGCGCTCATCACCTTCTGCATCTCAATGTTGTAGTCCTTGCAGTCGCGGGAGACGCCAAGGTTCACGTTGATCTTGGTGCGCAGCATGGAGCCCACGCCCTCGGGGTTCAGGCAGGTGTGGTGCTTGTTGGCGGGGATGGCTACCTTGCCCTCGGCGACCCACTGGCGGATCTCCTCGGTGGTGCGGTATTCCTTTTTGGCTACGATCTCCATCTCCGGGGTAATGATGCCCTTGCGGGCGGCATCCATCTGGGTGGTATAAGTCTGCATACGCTGTGTTCCTCCAAATGACAGTTTATCTCTGAACAGCAGGGTGCTGGTCATACAAGGGTAGGGAAAGGCAGCCGTCATTCAGAAAAAACAGAACGTTCTGGATGCCGGCACCTGCGCAAAATACGCTTTTCATGTTGGTTTTCTCCATGAATTTTATAACGCGGCCCAAGGTGGTGTCCCCGGTTTGCCGCGGGATCGGTCAGATGATCTGCTCCGACAGGGCTTTCAACTCTTTGCACTCGGTCTCGATGTCGTCTGCTGCAAAGATGGCGCTCACAAGGGCCACGCCATCCACACCGGTGCCCTTGAGCTGCAGGATGTTCTCCTTGTGGATGCCGCCAATGGCCACCACCGGGATGTCCACGGCATCACAGATGGCCTTCAGGGTCTCGTGGGGCAGAACGTCCACATCGGTCTTGGTGTGGGTGGCAAAGGCTGCGCCCACGCCAAGGCAGTCTGCGCCGTGCTTGACGGCTTCCCGTGCTTCCTCCACACTGTGGACGGAAACGCCGATCATCATACCCTCGCCCACACGGGCGCGCACCTGCGCTGCGGCCATATCCTCCTGTCCCACGTGCACACCCTCGGCGTGGCAGCGGATGGCAATGTCCACATTGTCGTTCACAAAGAACGGCACGCCGTAGCGCTGGCACAGAGCATGGATCTCCACAGCCTCTTTCAGAAAGGCTTCGTCGTCCAGCTCTTTTTCACGCAGCTGCACACAGGTGACACCGCCCTTCAGGGCGCTCTCCACCTGTTCATAGAGGGTCTGTTTGCCCACCCATGCGCGGTCGGTGACGGCATACAGAAGCATGTTCTGCTTATCGCACTTCATAGTTTGCTCCTTCTTCCAGCTGATCCGGGGTCATATTGTAAATGGCATCGATGATATAATTGCGGTAGGTGGAGTTGCCGTCCAGCGGGGTCAGGCGCTTGTGGGCGGTCTCGCCCGCAAGGCCCATGGCGCACACTGCAGCTGCAGCGGCTTCCAGCGGATGGCCGGGGTTGGCGGTGACGAACGCCGCCGTCAGGGCCGAAAGCTGGCAGCCCGTACCGGTGATGCTGCTCATCATGGCATTGCCGTTGCGGATGCAGTAGGCTTTTTCGGCATCGGCCACGATGTCGATGGCACCGGTAATGGCAATAACGGCACCCGTCTGGGCTGCAAAGGCCTTGGCAAAGGCCACGGCAGAATCCAGATTTTCCTCAGTAACTTTATCGGCCACATCGGCATCCACGCCCTTGGTGGTTCCCGCGCCGGAGGCCAGCGTTTTGATCTCCGAGATGTTGCCGCGGATCACGGTGAACTTTACGTCCCGGAGCAGGCGGAAAGCCGTGTCGGTGCGCAGGCGGGATGCACCCGCACCCACCGGGTCCAGCACCACAGGATGGCCCAGCTGGTTTGCCTTTTTGCCCGCCAGCAGCATGCTGGTGATGGTGCGGCTGTTCAGGGTGCCGATGTTGATGTTCAGCCCGCCGCAGATGCTCGTGATGTCCTCGACGTCGTCGGCATCGTCGGACATGATCGGCGAGCCGCCGGCCGCCAGCAGGACGTTCGCCACGTCGTTGACGGTGACGTAATTCGTGATGTTGTGCACGAGCGGCGTTTTCGCGCGCACGTTTTCCAGCATGGTCTTGAGCACTTGTTGCATAAATCATGACTCCTTTCCCGGAAGATCTGCACGAAAAAAACAGCGGCGCCCGTAAAGAGTGCTGCTGTTGCGGTCCGGCAGTATGAATCCCTACGTTGGCATTGTCCAAATCAGGTCACAGGTCTGGGCAAACAGCCCACTCTCAGCCTGCTTTGCGCAAGCTCCCCATTTCTGTACAGTTTTTACGGTAGCACACTATTCCGTTTTTTGCAAGGTGGTTGTCCGATTTTTTTGTACTTTTTTGCAGAAATCCTCTGCCGCCCCGCCAAAGCGGGTCAAGCAGATGGCTCCTTCTTTTGGCGCATCGGTATCAGGACCCTCAGCTCAAACCAGCCGTCATGGGTGGTGATGGTGGCCGTGCCGCCGTACTTGGCGGCCGTGTTCTGGATGCTCTTGACGCCGAAGCCGTGGTAGCGCCCATCTGC
>ENA-OQHR01001201-OQHR01001201.1-human-gut-metagenome-genome-assembly--contig:-NODE-1201-length-13699-cov-17.165835_pt1 | contig 13699 bp, 17 predicted proteins | sample MGYA00242566_ERZ504725 | MGnify/ENA primary metagenome ERZ504725 (study PRJEB26092, sample SAMD00036217) | human gut metagenome | host: Homo sapiens | study: EMG produced TPA metagenomics assembly of... | reverse complement strand
CCAGCAAATAATCTCATAAATAATTGTCCCAGTCGCAAATATGCACTTCGTCCGGTTTGATATTGGTCTGTCACATCACGACATTCTCCCATCGTTCTTATCAGATCATTTTTTATTTCCACAACTGCCTGACAATCTGCCATAAAACAGCCGTTTTCAAAATGGTGATATAAACTTCGATAATCCAGATTAATTGTTCCACAAGTTGCCATACAGTCATCTGCCACACTCATTTTTGCATGACAGAAACCAGGAGTCCACTCATAAACACGAACACCATGTTTAACTAATCCATGATAAAAAGAACGAGTTATATTATAAATGAATTTTTTATCAGGGATACCAGGTGTGATAATTCTTACGTCTACCCCTCGCTTAGCAGCCAGACATAACGCATGCGTCATTTCATCTGTTATGATTAGATATGGAGTCATAAACCAACAATATTTTTCAGCTTTATTTATCATACTGATATAAACTTCTTCTCCGACCTGCTCATTATCCATAGGACTGTCTGCATAAGGCTTAAAAAAAACAAGATGACTTTTCATGTGTCATCTTGTTTTTTGTTATTTAGGCCACGGATACGTTACTTTCTTTTTTTCACTTGTTTTATCAGACCAAATGGAACTAATATTATGCTCTCTGCAATAATCTGCTACTCTTTTTCCTAACAGCTTTTCAGTCTTATCAAAATTCCTTGCCGTTTTTTTATCCAACACGTGATTATTCCAGCCTTTAAAATATATTTTCCATGGTTCATCACTATCTTTAATCTTATGTTGGCGATAACGAACCAAATACATTGGATCAACAATACGTCTTTTGCATTTGTGAGGCGCATGGTTTGAAATATATTTTAAAAACATGTATGAGGTAAAAACTCCTCCACCTGGTTTTAACTCTAATAAATCGCATAATTTATAAAAATCTTTATCCGTCATTTCAGCTTCGTATCCTTTTTTCAAATAAATGACAGCCGCCCAATTTGTATCAATTGCTCCAATCAACAGCTCATATGGAGATGTACCTATATCAAGTATACATCTGAACTTATAACGCTGATATTGTACTTCAAATTCATTTAAATCAATTTCTTTTTCTCGCATATCTGAAACTAGATAGCGTAAATTCGATAAATATATAGCCATTTTAATCCTCCTAATATTTAAAATAAAAATTTTTCTTCAACATTTTATAACCTTCTCGATAAAGCAGAATCAAATTATCTCCTAATCGCGCTAATTTTGCCGGTTCTATGATCCACTCTTTATCATCTGCCAATGTCTTCGTTGTATTCACATTGTTTGTTGATACACTTTTCTTTTTGGTTGGTTTATATCCAATTAACTTTGCAAAATAATCCTGTGTTTCTGTATCAGAAGCTTCTAGGATAACTTTAAACGAGAAATTGTTCATCATCGCCATTCTCTCAGATTTTCCATACAACAAATCAATATCAGCCATCGATTGTGTAAGAATCATAATTCGTACATGTTTCTTCCTCAATTTTCTTAATGCATCTGTAATTTCAAGTTTTCCTAACGAAACAAATTCATCTAAACAAAACAAGATATTAGTTTTACTGTCATTAGATCTTTCTGAGAAGAATTCTAAACATTGCGCAGTAATCAAATGTAATAATGGTGCATATAGTTTTAACTTACTATCATCTATCACAACAAATACATTCTTTGTTTCCAATTTACCTGGATCAAAAGATTCAGAACCATTAACCGGTCTACTTATACTTTTTTGAATTGTTTCATTTGTTGCGAATAGTTTTATTACTGCATCACATGCTTGTTTACAACCTGCAGTATTCTGCTCAGAAGCGCCTTCAAATGAATTGATATACTGAATCGCATCCTGATTCTTTGTTTCATCAATCCTTGAAAACAGATCCTTCCAGCTACTTTGAAACACCATTTTACAAATATATATAAAGTCATACCCTTCAAAATAAAATGCTATGAACGATGCTGTTAGAATTTTTCGTCCCTCGGTATTGTAAAATTGGCTTGCATCACTAAAATCATCATTATCCGGCATCATTAGAAATGCTAACTGTTCTAATAATTCATTCTTCTTTGATTTCTCATCAACCAAATCAATTTGATAAAAAACATTGTACGGAAGGGAACCATTACCAGGCTGATACACTAATTTATTTTCCATATTTACATTTTTTGAAATATCACCAGAAATATCTATGGTTAAACTTGTACCTTTCCATTTCAACAAGGTTGGAATCAATATAGCTGATGTCTTCCCTACCCCAGAACCTCCAAAAACACTAATATGTCCTTCTGCATTCGTTGGAGAAAATACTAAATTACGTTTTTCTATTCCAAATATAATACCCTCAGCTGAATCTCTTGAGCTTTCTTTCAATATTACATTTGTTTTATTGTCTTTTTTTATATAATTCTTAATTATTGTAAATACCAAATAAACAATTGCCAGTGCTAACACAATAAGAATTATATTGTTCAAATTCTCTAAAATATCATTTATATCCGTCATTGCCATCTTCCTCTAGAATATTGGTGTTCAATTTCTATTTTCCTTTCCATTTCTAGTTCTCGCTCCTGCTTCAATTGCAATACTGTTTTATTTCCACCTTGTTCTCTTGTAATACCAGACATAATAGAACAATCAAGTCCGCTTTCCTTCAAATAATGATTCAAATCCGGATGAAAAGAACGTAGTTCTTTCCGATTTAACACATCATTACAACATATCTTCTCTCCACCATGTTTCTTATCTACTACGACAGGAATAAAGTTAAAATGTAGATGTGGCTGCCCTGATTCATCATTATGTACAACAGCCTGGATTACATTTTCTCTACCATAACGTTCCTCTAAAAAGTCATACGACAACTTGAAAAACGTTTCGTATTGATCTTTATCTAGGTCTTTAGGAGCTGTAATAATCCAGCCAGCCATTACCTTTACGTCATTTCTTCCATAACAATACAATTGAGATTTTCTTTCCATGAAGTAGTCATAATCTGATTGTCCACGATAAGGAGACAACGCATAATTTAAATTCGATTTATCAGCATCAATATCTTCGTTAGACGGATTTTCAATTGTACGAGCATTGTGGCGTAGCATATTTACAACTGCAGATTGAGTAAACTTCTTTACACTTGCCATTTTTATTTTCTTCTTTCTTTATTTTGTTTTTTATTTCATTTTTATTCTGCCATACAAGATATGGCAGTTTTGATAAAACTCCCACCGCTGCGCTTATCTTGTCCTTGCAGGAGGCATAGCTTTCAATAAAATTGAAAGCTATAAGGGAGCGCACTCCCTTACGATAGTTTTCCTGGAATACTATTTTCTTTCGAAAATGTATTCCAACCAACTATCTATCCCACTAAGCACGCCATACATATCTCATCACTTCCTAGATATTCATGCGTGCTTTTCGCAAGTTGCACTTGCAGGGCTTCATTTCTTCGAAATGATAAGGACGCTGTCCTTACGCAAACGTTTCCGAACTAGGAAATGTTTCCTATCCTTCTTTAGTCATCATCATCTTCAAACAATGAAATAATGTTTTCGTCTGTTTTATCAGTAATTTTATTCGCTACATCAATTTTTGATTGATTGAAAAATTGATAGTAATGTTCTAAAACAACAGCTACAGTATCTCCAATGCGATCTGCCACCTCATATACAGTTAATCCTAATTTTGAGCTCAAATAACAAACATAACTGTGTCTTAAACCATGATAGGTAATATGAGGTAATCCATTATACTCAGCCAATTCTTCCATCCATCGAACCGGTGTATGCCCGCCTATCGGATAATCAAATCCTTTTGATAATGATGGAAATATATATCCATTTCTTTTGAAGCCCTCAAACCCAGAAAAATAATTTCTCATTTCCTTTACCAGTTTTAATAATGCCTCATCCATGTAAATCGAATATCCATTCCCATTCTTTCTACCATACACATATTTATTTTCTTCATTAATATGATGATTGATATGAATAATCCCTGTATCTCCTTGATATTCGATATCTGTCCATTTTAAAGCTCTTTGTTCTCCTTTTCGACATCCTGTTAAGTATCCAAACATTAAAAAGTATTTTATATACATAGGATCTGTATGAGATTTAGAATACACCTCAGGAATACTATCAATCACCATTTTAAATTGATATGGTTCCCAGTATCTCACTTCATTACTGCTTTTAATTTTCTTCAAAGGTTTAAAATTCGCTGCATTATTTCGAACCAGCATGTCATGACTGACTGCATAATTCAACATTGTTTTTATGTTTGCACAATTCTTGTTTATGTAGTTAATTGAATAATTTTTTTCAACCATTTCTCTACTCAATTTTTCTAAATCCGATGTTGATATTGTTGATATTTTTCGCTTTCCAAGTGATTTCTTTATATGATTCGTATACCACGATCTTAACTTTTTCGTTGAATTACTCGGTTGTACCGATAAATATTCAACATACTTCTCAAACAATTCGTCCATGGTTACATTTCTATTGATATTCTTGTATTTATTTAAATATATCAATTCAAACTCTTTAGCGTCTTTCTTCAATAGAAATGGTTCTCCACCATCATTCGTACGGATTGTAGTTACTTTTTTTGTGTTCGGATTCCGATATACAATCCGATATCCTCTTCCATTTTCATTCTTATATACCGCCATTATATGTGCTCCTTTTACTCATTTTCATTGGTGTGAGGACACTTGGGACGTTTGGGACATTTCTTATATATATATTCATAATGTGTCCCATGCGTCCTACCCGTCCTCCTTGCAGTGATTCACTTGAAGAATCACTCTTTCTAAATTAATGTTAGACAATATAGTCGACCATTTCTGTGTCCTGCTATCTTTTCACACTTTATTCCTTCCGCTTCCAATAGTTTCAGGTTATTATTAATTTTTTTACCCAATGCACTAGCTGATATTGTTAGACCAACTCGAGCACAAAGCGATGACATTGTTCCTCTAAATTCTTTTTTTATTTGTATATAATTTCTGATTTTTGCAATATCCAAATCAATCTCATCAATCTCACTTTCCGGTAATTTTATAAACTCACACTCTTTTGAATCAAAGCAAACATTCAATACTTGTTCCTCGACATTTCTTCCACCTATTTCAATTTTCGCTGCCTTATCGCCTAAACAAGCTCGACTAAGGTGGATAAAACTCCCATTTAATAATCCTACTAATTTGGTACCACCAATCGAAACATTATATGCATTAGATGCACCTTGTTTTCGATCGTGATTTAGGAGAAGAATGTGTAAATCCAAAGTTTTAGCTATGCCCTTCACAAAGTCTAAATCAGAGCGCAATTTTTCGTTACTATATTGCGTGTGTTCCGTTAAATTTCTCACATTGTCAAACATGTCTAAAATGACAACTTTTAAATCATTTATCTTATTACCCGCTTCTTGTAGCACCTCTAACAAAGTAGGTATTTCATCATTTGTACTTAATTCAACATCATTTCCTAACTGAATATATACATCTGTAACAAAATACAAATTCAAATTATTTTGAACTCCCATAGCATTTATTTTATGAGCAATTGTGTCTGCTTCCGAATCCAAACTGATATATAGAACACTAGATTTCATAGCATTATAACCCAAAAAAGGGGTTCCTGAAGCTATTGCTTTGGCAAAATTCAAGGCTAATGTAGATTTACCGGACTTTGGAGCACCAGTTATCAAACTGACTTTCCCTTCTCCTTTTAGTATCTTTTCAATGAATTCATTTTGATCATTTTGGTTTAAATTTTTTATGTCATTAATGCTCAAAATACTGAAATTTTCCATAATAAAAACACTCCTTTCATATATTTGGAAAAGAGTGTTCGATACACATATAATATTGAATATAAAACAAATAAATGTTAAAATTCATTAGAAGTGTTATCGAACACTTTGCTCAGGAACATGTATTTTCGTCGCCAAACAAGGATACATGTTCTTTTTTTTGTTCTTTTTCTTCACATTCTGCATTAAGGCGAAGCAATTCCACATCAAGTCCCAAATAGTCCATAACATATCTATTCGGTATTCCCCATGGTCCAAACCTTGAATCATACTTCTTCTCTAGAACCTTTACCATTTCATTAAAATACGTTTTCGTGAAAATCTTCGTATTCGTACCGATAAGATTCAAACAGTCAGTATACTTTAAAAATGGTTTTCTAGAAATGCGATATTTTTCTGAGTATGTCATGTTTATCCTCCTTTCTGTAAGTACCTAATTAGTCTCTTACAGAAATATAATATCATATTACATATAATATTCAATACAATACATAATAATTTATAAAACTTATTTAAATTATATTTGCTATAATATACACAAGAGGTAAATATTATGGGAATGGATAGAAATAATTATCAAATTGGAATATATTTAGAAAAAGCACTTCAATATAAAAATTTAACAATCAAAGAATTATCAGAGCTAAGTGGCATTGAAATAACCATGTTAAGAAAATTCTTAATCAATGAAAAATCACCTTCTTTAACTACTATAAATAAAATTTCAAATGCTTTAAATATGGATCCTGAATATTTTACTAGCGATTCCTATTCTAAGGACGGAAACATTAAAGCTACAATATTAAACAACGACCTTATTCTCCACATTGACAAGAATAATGAAAAAGATTTAAAAAAAGCCTTTAGAGCTATGAATCGTATGATGAATCAAATTTTTAATTCAACTAATATAGAAGGCAAAAATGAAATCATTGATAGCTTATATCTTTATATGGTTACTGTATTAACAGAAATAGCAAGTACCAATAAAAATCCAAATAAAGAACCTTGGAAACATCTATACTCTGATAATTCATTACTGCATGATATGTTTGGAATAAACGAGAAAGATATTGCGAAAATAACATCCATATATGATAAAGTATTAAAACAATCAACGACAGATGATAACACAGATTAGGAATAAATATAAAGTTTTAAACAAAATTAACTCTTTTAAAAGAAAAAGATGACAACTGATTGAAGCCAATCAACTGTCATCTCTTTTTTTATTTGACTTTTACTATAGTGTATTCATCTTTATTTTCTGCTTCAACATTATATGATGCACGTTCATTCATTCTAAATAACAAAACTTTATTAATATCATCCTCTGTATATTCTGAGCCATCCAAATATGTGTCTGAATAATTATTAGGCATATATCCATCATTATATTCAAACGTTTCTTCCGTTGTTTCCCATGGCCCAATAGCACATAGACTATACAAATCAGATACCGTATCAAATCCTTTTATTAGATCAGCTTCATCCGAATGTCTATGAATCAAATATAAATCAACATAAACAGCCACCTGACTTTGAACTGAACTTACTAAATAAGAACCAATAAGAGTATTATCTACCGTTATATTTCTACCATAATGATGCATATCCTCATTTAAAATATAATCCAATACCTTTTTGTTCCCCTGTTCCAATTCCTTACTAAATTTTTTTATTTGTTTGGCCTTTGTAAATATCTCTGGTAAAAAATCAATTTTGAACTTTTTCTCACTATTAGTTACCGTAATCCCTGCCTGTTTAGCATAATTCTCATTATAATTTGCTACAACAGTAACTTCATCTCCGTTTGTATACTTATGATCTTGATTTTTATCTCCCTTCAATTCATATTTAATAGATTGAAAGAATGCATAATTGTTTTGGTCATTTCGATCTATCAATGCCCAATCATCAGTCTCATTATGGTTTATACGAAGTATTCCAGAACCACTAAAACCACCTATACTTTTCAAACTCACATTTTGCATTAAATCCACTTCATTTTTATTAGATCCACATCCAAATAGCGAAAAGGATAATACAACAGCTATAAAGCCACTTAATAATTTTTTAATCATACAAATTTATCACTCCCCATTACATTATACCGCTATTTGTTGTATTTTGTGAAACAGTATTTTATACTATTTATGTATTATCTATTTATCATTTCTATTTTTTGTTTAATACCATATAAATTTAAAAATATTACGAATCATACATTCAATATAGGTATGACATTCCAAAAATTCATCAAAATTTCCTATAGCATCTAGTGGCAGTACTGCCATCATGTTTAATTTGAACACAAAGATACAAGGAGGAAAAAATCTATGCAACTAGATTACAACAAAATTTTTATCAATACTGAAATTGAAGAATATAGTGAAATCTTTTCTGACCCCTTTTATCGAGGCTATCGAGGCTATATCGAAGGATTTATTGAAGGCTACTATCAAGGCGTAGAGGAAGAGAGAGAAAGATGGAAGATTAAAATCGTATCTAATTGTTTAAAACAAAATTTTTCTTTGGAAGAGATTTCATCAATTGCAGATATCTCAATTGAAGAAGTTGAACAATATATCAAAGAAAACCATTTAAACTAGTACGCTTTTCAAAAAGGTGGCAGTACTGCCATCATGTTTAATTTGAACGCAAAAGATACAAGGAGGCAAAATCCCTATGGAACCAAAATACAATAGCATCTTCCTTAAAGGTGAAAACCAAGGAAAAGAGAAAGAAAACAAAAGATGGATAATAAAAATTATATCTTATGACTTAAAACAAAATCTTTCTTTAGAAGAGATTGCATCATTTGCAGAAATTTCGGTTGAGGAAGTTGAACAATATATCAAAGAGAATTGTTTAAACTAATGCTTTTCCCATTAAGGTGGCATTACTGCCATCTTTTAATTTCACAAACAACTATCAAGTTTTAATACATTTCGCAGGCATTCAAAAAAGATCACTCAATTGAGTGACCTAAAAGTTTAATACATATTTTTCAGTTAAACTATTTTGTAGCTCCACAAGTCGAGCATCTGTATCCTGTTGTCACAGTTTCAGTATGAGTCACCGCATCATGGTGTACTGTCTGATAGCCAGTGACTTCTTCACGCCATTCAGAATGGAATCCACCACAATTGCCTCCGTTAAAATAACTGTTTTTAAAATGTGCATCAATATCTAAAGCTGTTAAGTCTGCACCGCATTGATTACAGATTTCATGTTCTTTCATCTCTGTTACCGGTACCTGTTCGTCATAAGCCGGCTGATCTACAACTGTACGAGTTTCAGTCACAGCAACCCAGTCATGTGTATGTTCAGCTGGTTTAGAACTACTTGAGCTTGAACCGCTGTTATTCGATGGCTTTGATGAGCTAGAGTTGTTACTACTGCCGTTTGAAGGCTTTGAACTGCTGGCATTTGAGTTGTTCTTGTTTGAACTTGTATTTGTAGTAGCCGTAGTATTCTCCTTCTTCGATTCTGAAGCATTTGACTTATTAGAAGTATCTGCTTTTGCTGTTTCTTCTTTCTTTTCTTCCTGTTTCACTTCAGACTCATCCTTTTTTTCTTCTTCTGTCTTTACAGAATCCTCAGATGGCGTCAATGTGGCAGTACTGCCATCTTTTTTCGTTACATCTAAATTGACTTTATCTTCTTTTAAAGAAACATCAACTTTCTTTGTATCTTCTGTATCTACATCTTTGAATACAAATGTTTTATCTTCATCCTGTAACCCAATCTTTACATCCAGTTTATCGCTTTCTTTTACCTCATAGTATAAAGTACGTTCTTCTTTATTTTTAACAACATCCCCATTTTCCAACAAGTTATCGCTGAAGTTCTCTTCTGAACTAGACTTCGTTTCGAATACAGTAATCTTCTTTCCTGTACTATTTGTAATCTTCAAAGATTTTGAATCCTTGGATTTTTGGCCAAGTGTTTTTACATCCTTTTTCTTAGTGACTTCGGATGTCTTTGTGTCTTTTGTATTTGACGAATTTGAACATCCAGTCAACATGCCACCAGATAACACCATACTAAAAGCTAGTGCTCCTGCCATAAAAATTTTATTAGATTTCATAGCAACACATCCTTTCTATTTCGTTGCTCCACAGATAGAGCATTTATATCCATTACTTACTGTTTCATCCCATGCATCCTGAACAAGTACCTGCTCGTAATGACCAACTTCGTCATGATGGATTGGGTTCTGTGCTCCCGGCGGTATTCTCACAATACCAGCGTGATAAGATTTACACTTTCCACTTCCCATTGTAGCGGATACCTGTACATGCATTTGAGCCTCTTCTAACGTGAACATTTCCTGATGGCAGTTGTCACAGATATAGCCATCAACATCTTTCCAGTCTGGCTGTTCGTCATAAGCTGGCTGATCTACAACATATTTCGTCTCATAAACTGCTTCATGATGAATCGTTTGAGTCTGAACAATCCAGTTATGTGTATGTTGCTGTGTATTCTGTGTCTGAACCTCTACCTTCTTGTTTTCTGAATTTGAGGTTTCTTTAGTTTCAACGGCTTCAGCCGTATTTTTGTTTGTTTCTGTTTGTGATGATTCTTTCTTATCCATTGTAGGTTTTTTAGAATCTGCTTTTTTTGCAGTTTCTGTTATTTTGTCATCCTTTACATCTTCAGATGTAGACGATGCCGAACATCCTGAAAGAATCATGCTTAGAGCTAATGCTCCTGCCATTAAAATTTGATTTGATTTCATCTGATTACCCCTCTTGGAACTTATGAATGTTCCAATAATTTTATTGACAATTTTTTCCAGTTAGAATCTGTCATTTAAAAAACTAAATCTGGATTTGTTTCTTTTGTAGCTCTATAAGCCTCTAATTTTTCTTTAAGCTCTTCTTCTGTATACTTATGCGTGGCAGTACTGCCATCTTCCTAATTTCATATTTTTTTGGAAGACTTAAAAAATCTTTTACCATCAAAATACACTCCTACAACAAATAATAAAAGTACTCGTTTTTAAAATAAACAAAACGTTTTTTTTAATTGATTTTTAACATTAAACTAAACATATTTGTAATCAAAAAGAACATTTTTTACTATGAATATTTATGTATCTTAACCTTAAAATGACGTAACAGCATCTGATATGTAATAACAAACACTAATTAACCAACCTAAGATTGTTTGTGCAAACAAGACGATTACGGTAATCACAATATACGCGATCAAAGTAAATTTATCTGTAAACATATTTACTGTCCCATGATCTAAACCACATGCATGAAAACAAACAGTCGCAAAGAGTAGGAACAACCATAGTCTCGTAATAATAGCGCTAATACCTAGCATAAATTCCAAAAAAACTGCAAGCATCTGAAACAGGAATGAAACTAGTAATCTAAAAAATGTTCCAATCAATTCCAGTATTATCATCTTTGTACACCTCCATTTACTTTTGGTTTATAAAATTCCCATTTCAAGATTAACTACTTAATTTATAAGGTTTATAACTACTTATAACCATTTTACCGCTATTTGCAGTATTTTAAAAGGTTTTTATTTCTCTTTCATATAATCAATCTGAGGATTGTATATGTATTTAAAAAGAATTAGAGACTTGAGAGAAGATAACGATTTAACTCAAACGGCAGTTGCAAAATACTTGAGAATAAGTCAACAATATTATTCAAATATCGAAAAAGGTGAACGTACCATTTCTGTCGATATAATTTGCATGCTCGCAGATTATTATAAAGTTTCTACTGATTATTTATTAAACAGAACAGACATAAAAAAACCATTTTAAGCAAGCTACACAACTTGCTTTTTTATGATCAAAGTGAGCCTATTTTTTGGCAAACTTTTGGCAAACTTTTATGCATAAAAATCTATTAAAAATAATTTATATACAATTTAATACGCTTTACTTAAAGTATATTCGCTACTATTCATGCACTTATATTTCTATTTATTTCTCCTACTACCCCTGCCAGTTTGAAATTCAAGGCTCTGAAATCAATCAGAGTTTTTTTGTTTTTATAATCAACAGTTTAAAGAATATATCAATGCGAGCTCAGATTTGCTCGCATTTTTATATATCATTAAGCACATATACACATTTCAAGCAATGATAGAACTTTTAAAATTATAAAAGTAAATCATTCGATAATCCACAATTTTCAAGAGCCAACACTGACAGAAAACTAACAAAAAAATAACTCATAAAAACGCCTCAAAATATAGAAGTGAAATACATACTAATGCAACGGACACATCAATATGTGGATTCAGTGCCAATACAAAAATAATTTTAACTTCTAACCATTTAATTCACTGACTTTCATCATTTCCTTTTCATAATTATACATATACAATCTCCATCTAAGCTTTGTACACTGTTTACAATTCATTTATATATAAGATTCGCCATCAGTTTGCCGATATTTTTAATCAAAGAAATAAGTTCAGAAAAAAAATTTAAATTTTTTTATAAATTTTAACCGGTTTTGACTTTTTTGATCGTCCTTATTAGTGAAAGGCAAGAAAAAGACATTCTTGTAAGGTGAAAATGATGGAAAAAGCAGCAAACAAAGAAAAAAAAGTAACATTAAGAACGGTGAACAACAGAGTATCTACTTCAATGACAAAGGCATTAACTGAAAGATTTTTTGTAGAAAAAACAACAATGGATTTATTAAAAGAAAAAAAGCCAGAGGAAATTGTAAAAAAACTTTTGAACTATGTATATAGAGTACAGGAACATAAAAAGTATCTAAATAAATACAATAATGCAAAAAATAAAACTAAAAGAGGTGAAGCTAATACTCCTGCTATTATGGAATTGAATTCTTTAGTTGATGAGTACAGATCTCACAATTCATTAAAGAAATGCAGTAAATATGATTGTAAGGATAAAGCACATCATAGAATGGATGTATTTGATAGCATTCAAAACAATAATTTAGAAGTTATGAATACAAATCCAGATATATTATCTTATGGTAAAGCAAGTTATCAGGAACAAATTGGTTTGATTAATCAATCAAAAAGTATATTGAACGATTTATTTATGAAGTTTGATGCGATCATAGTTGAATATGAAAGCATGGATTGTAAGAAAACAGAAGAACAAATGGAGTATGAGTTGAGTTTAATACAACTTAATTTTGATGAAGATTATTCAAATGAAACACTACATTCAATTTCTGATACAAATATTGGATATAAAACATATGTTCAAGCTAGCAATTTATTACTATCTCTTAAGGAAAGAGTAAGTAACACTGAAAGATAGTTAAAATCATTATAGTTATATAAATGGCTGTATGTTAGAATTAAAAGGAGCGATATTTACGGAAAATAAAGAGAATAAAGTTATAGATGATGAAATGATGGCGAAAGATACATTGTTTTCTATTGATCAATTATTACAATTTTATTTTGAAGAGGAATATAAACGAACCCTAATTCATTATAAGAAAAATTTGGAACAGATTCCCATCGAAGTTATGAAAAAAATATTAGCATGATGATATAGGAGAGAAAAAAATGAAGAAAAAACAAAATTATTGGTATGATGCAGATCAAATTGAGCAAATAGCAATTCGTATTAAAAAGCGAGATGAAAGTGCGTGGCTTGAGTTCATGGAAATCACTAAACAACGTTATTATTGTATTGCGCTTGATGTATTGAACCATGATGAAGAATTAGCAAATGAAGCTTTGATTGAAGCATATACAAAAATATTCAAGAAAATAGATTCATTAAAAGAAAATAGGGCACTTGCCCAATGTCATTAAGTTAAGAAATGACGGCTTTGAGGAGAACACAAAAAATGTGCTCCTCTTTTTTTGTGGAAAATTT
>ENA-OQHR01001194-OQHR01001194.1-human-gut-metagenome-genome-assembly--contig:-NODE-1194-length-13749-cov-6.121635_pt1 | contig 13749 bp, 10 predicted proteins | sample MGYA00242566_ERZ504725 | MGnify/ENA primary metagenome ERZ504725 (study PRJEB26092, sample SAMD00036217) | human gut metagenome | host: Homo sapiens | study: EMG produced TPA metagenomics assembly of... | reverse complement strand
CATATGCCGCAGTGGCGGAACTGGCAGACGCCCGGGACTTAAAATCCCGTGGGTAGTGATACCCGTACCGGTTCGATTCCGGTCTGCGGCATGATTATAAGTGAGAGAAACGCTGTAAAATCAACGTTTCTCTTATTTTTTTGCTTATAGGTTTTGAACACACTTGAACACAATTTTTACAATCTGAGCTACTAAAATAGCTATTTTAATTTTTCATCCCCCTGTAGTCCTAGTCTAGGGCTAATTTTTATTTTATCATGATGAACATTACGGATGTATCCAAAAGTTGTAGCTGAAGAACTATGTCCCATCAGGCGTTGTATTTCTGCTAAATTTGTTCCATCATAGCTTATAGAAGCATTATATGCACGTATCTTGTGGCTTGAATAATATTGTATGCCTATCTCGTCACAATACTTTCTCAAACGTCTGTTAAATGTATCAGTGGTAAGACAGCGTCCATTCTTTCCCTCAAAGATATATGTACCGTCAGGATTAATCTCCTGTGCTTTCTTTAAGATTCTGATAGCTTCTGGAAGTAATGGTTCTGTTCTGTACCCAGAAGAACAATTTCCTTTCATCTGCTCATATTCTACTTCCGTATGACTTCCAAGGCTTAAATCACTGTTGAGAGGGCGGTGAGCAGTAATCTGTCTATTCAAGGATATTGTCTGTTCCTTCCAATCTACATCTGACCATTTAAGAGCCTTTGTTTCCCCAATTCGTATGTACAAATAAAAAGATAATTGAATGGCAAGGGTATAAGCATCATCCTCTACAGAATACTTTAAGTACTTTAATAGCTTTTGGACATCCTCTTCGGGATATACATTCGTATTCTGGTTATTCCTAGGCTTAAATTTGTAATCTCTGAGAGAAATATCTCTGGCAGGATTCTGAGGAATAATACCCCTTTTAACGTAATAGTTCATGATACCATTTAATATACCTCGTGCATTAGATACAGCCTTTTTGGTATACTGTAAATCTTTTGTGACTGCTAGATAGAAGTCATCAATGTCGACAGGCGTAATGGATCTGATTGGCATTTTTGATAACTTAGAATTAGCAAAGAATCTTTTCCAGTCGTTAATGTATTCCTGAATGGTTTTTGCTTTAGTACTGGTATTATCATTTTTATACCTGAGCCATGTCTCATACCCTTTTTCAAAGGTTAATACTTCATCACGCTGGGACTTCCAAAGTTCTGTGTAGAACTTCACTACAGCACTTTCTACATCTTCTTTGTTCTTTCTTCTGACTGGCTTGCGATAACCATGTTCCTCAGTAGCAGGTAAATAAGTACGCCATGCTGTACCGTTATCAGTTGAATAAATTGCATATGGATGTTGCTTTAAAATTTTTTCTCGTTTTGTCATGTTTAACTGTTCAAGTACTCCATCGTAGTGCAAGTTACCATGAAGTACAGATGAAGTCAACTGATCTAACTCATCTAATTCATTAATTAACGACTGTGACAAAATATTTCTCATAATGCTCTACCTCGCATTTCATAATTATTTTGTCTCTTTTGAAAGACATAAGAGATAGAGCATCTAAGGTATTAAGTAGAATGTTTTAAACAAACTACGATTACAAACAGGCAGTAGGATCAGAAAAAAACTATACTAAGCAAAAAAAGAATAGCACTGTAGAGGAATGCTATTCTTTTTGATATAAGGGATAATGTTTTTGATATAACTACGGTGCAGGAAAACTAGCTATCATTTTTTAAAGCATCTCTACAGTGTTCAGCAACAGCCTTGGACAGTTCCTGCGGATCTACCCGAATATATCGCTGTGTTGTTTTACAATCTGAATGGTTTAACAGTTGCCTCACAAGATCAATATTACTTCCTGACCTCTTGTAAATATCAGTAGCGTAGTATTTTCGGAAACTGTGGGTAGAAACTTGGGTAAGACCTAAATAAGAACACACCTTACCCAGATGCCGCTGTACGCTTCTGGGGGTAATATCAAACAACGGTTGATGCAGTCCGATACCCCACTCATCTGCATATTGACGGATGGTACAGTACAACTCCAAGGGAACAAAACACTTCTTAGTCTTACCTGTTTTCTGTTCCTTAACCTCTACGAAATAATTACTGCCGTCTGCTATAAACTGATCTAACCTCAAGCGGAGAATATCACTGATACGAAGTCCCAGTAACGCTTCGCATTGTAGTGCCATAGCGATTCTGGGATTTGCTTTGACTGCAGTACCCTCAGGCATATCAAACCCCTTTTTGATACAGTCGATAATTAATCTGTACTCTTCTTTATTTAACGCTCTGGTTTTCTTTGACATATAAAATTCCTCCTGTCGCATTTCGTACCCTCTAAAGGTCGCAGTTTATACTGGGAACACTGGGAATGCCCATGAATCCCCCATTGGTCGCATATTGCGGAAAAAGCGACCTCGAACGTGTACCCCGTATTTGCCAATGTAAGCAATCCAATACCCCATTCGCACAACTTAGCACTAAACATATAAAAACACCCTGTACAGCCAAATAGCAGCTCTGTCGGCAGAAGCTACCTGACAGAACTGCTATTCAGATTTCTTTATAAACCAAAAAGGAGGTCTCTACTATATGAAAAATTATCTCTTGAGAATGCCATCTGTTGACAGGGTAATGGAAATTGCTCTTCCTACTATCCAGTCACAATGACGGAAAAAACTCTTGCACTGATCTGGATTGTTGTCGTGTACCCCAAACAGGGAACGAAAACTCCAAATCTGATTTCTGAACTTTTTCATCTCCATCAGATAATTTGTTATCTTGTACGGCAACGGACGTGATGCTGAAAAGTTCAGATAACTCTGAGTAACAGACTCGAAAGCTATCCCATTCTTCATAGCGAAATCAAAGAATGATAGCATGAAGTCAATGGATGGAAAATCTGTAAAGATGTCATAAGCAATAACCTTATCCCCTGTGCGTAGCATAGGTGGCAGGGTTGCTATTTCATCTACACAAATCTTTACATCATATGACCGTCCTTCTGAATACTGAAGATCAGGTTTCAGGCTGTACAACAGATATGTCTTTTTCTTGTTTGCCATAATTTTCACCTCCTTTCTTTTGATGCAATAAGTAAAATAAAAATACCCTGTCCCTTGTTACATCTTCTGAACCCATGAGATGCAGTAGGAACGATAATTTTTCTTTACTTAAACCTTCCAGTGATTTCTCAATATGGGAGAGCGTGTACTGCCGTAAAAAGGCAATCTCAGCTTTACAATCTTTTAATGGAAAAGACTTTCTGAGAGATGCATTTTTATCCTGCAATACCCCATTCATCTCCCATACAGAGTTGGGAACCACTACCCATGAGGGTGGTGATCTTAACATTTGCAGAAATACAAGTCTATCCCTTACCTGCCTGGCAGGGGCATTACATATTACTTCTACAATATCGCTACCAACCAGCTTAGAGAGCTTTCTGGATGCCAACTGACGGTTGCTTCTGACGGTGGAAAGAGAAATACCCAGCTTATGACTTATTTCCTTATCTGGGATGTCGAAATACGTCTCAGCAAAGGCGACTCCCTTTTTTCCATCCCACACTTCCGAAAAGAGTACTGCTATCAACTCATCCAGTGCCGCTATACGGATCTCGTCATCTGGATCATCACTGCCAGACAGTGCAGTCCATGCAATTTCCAACTGCTTAACCAGAGTAAGTACCATCATTTTCTCCTTTCCGAACTGTGTCTTCGTCATCTTTAATCGTCAATGGAATGTCCAAGAATCCTGTGTCTCTATTCGTCATCTTTTCAGAACTCACATACCCTTTTCTGGATAACACCTAGAGAAACCAAGCTTTTCCTGAAATTCAAAAACCTTTTCTAAGCTACTTGTTATTTAATTTAGTATCGACTGATGTACCCGAAACAGAATCTCATCATCATGGAAAATAAAAGCAGGAGAGAGATAGGATACTGGCAGAAATACTGGAATGCTGAAAGATATCTACTAAAAAACAATATATGGTAGGGCAGTTGCAGGGCAACTACTGGATAGATGAGAAAGTACCCTTGATAAAGGGAAAGAAGTGAACTGTAGATACTTGATACAGTACCCCACTCATATTGTAGACTAAAATATGAAACTGTATCTACAGCAAAAAAATACAGGGCATCTCTACCCTGAAATATGACTTGAATTATATATTATATCTATCATCAATACCCCATTCAACCAACAGGTTTAATAGTATTGCTACCTGCAATGAATAGATCATTACCCCCATCATCTGCATCTATACTGATTCCAGAATCCGATGTGTCTGGTGCTATGTCCACCGCCATAATTGGCATGGCTGTCGTACCAACACTTAATATTAAACTGGAAGCCAGTAATAGTGCCTTTAATGACCTTGCCTTCATTTCTTGACAACTCCTTTCCTTTTTTACCTTTACTACTATTTTAGTGCGAAGTACCCTTGGATGAATTGAATCATAGGTCGGGTGTTTACTTCTACCTGTACATTTTGCATGTCTTAAGGAGAGTGGGCTGACTTGTAGGGGTTGTGAACGCAAAAAAGAAAGGACAGGCTTGCGCCTGTCCCTGTAAGGGTGTGGGTTACCATTTCTTCCAATGAAGATGTCTAATCCAAGTAGGGTTCGCTCCGTTTGGATTTAAGTCATAACCATGAAGTCCAAGTGTCTTGGAAGAATATAACTTTGTGTCGTAATAATCATCAATTGCATTATGCCGTGTACACTGCATACCAAACATTGTGCTATACCAAGGGTCTGATGACATTTTTGACTTTCTAAACATAACATCCACATACTGTATAATAGATGCCTGAGGTCTTCTTCCACTTCCACAGATAGGGCTTATATACTTAGCCTTCTGCTTCTTTGTCATTTTAAAACACCAATTGTTGATGGCTTTATTATAAATGTCAAGACGCTGTTTGTTGAACTTCCTCAGTTCATCTGCAAGTTTCTGATTGAATTTAGCATTCTTGGAGATAAAAGCATTTACCTCAGTGTAGGTCTGCTTAGCCTTAGCTTTGTACTTAGATGCCCAGCTTTTAGATGTTCTGTCATCATCGAGATAATAGTACATTTTATCTGACCACTTAGTCTGGTACTTATAAAGCATTCGCTCGGATAAGTAAGACCTTTTCCATGTATCTGCTGCTTTTTTCATATCAGCTTTCTGCTCAGATGTGATGCCTGGAGTTTTCTGAAGTAATGTTGTCATCTGCCATGAATCATACGCCTGTCCATCATGATATCTGCCATCGGAACCAACAGGTATGTACCCGTCTGGGCGGAAAGCATATCGGTCTGTAATATCATTGAAGTAATCCACGTACTCGGTGATTTCTTCAACTGAATGGGACTTCTTCGGTGTCAGCGTTGATGCACTGACTGCGGTGCCACTTGTCGCTACCGTTACGGTTGCAAGTGTTAAAGCAATGAGTTTTTTTAAGGTTTTCTTCAACATATTTTTGTCCTCCTTCTTCATTATATGTTGATCTGTTGTAATTACTATACAATACCCCATTCACCTGCCTGAGAATGAAGTACCCACACCCTATGGTGGGGGCTGAATACTCAGGCAGGTAAATGGGAAAATACACTCTATAGAAATTACCATATCGTTTCTTGTAGCATACCATAGTTACTACTAAACTACAACTAATATCTGAAAAAGTATTCTGACAATGTAACACATAACTGTGTTGGATGTAATGCTGTAGAATAATACCCCACTTATCAAGTAAAGGAAATCTGTACCTACTGATACCCGATAAAAATATCACTGTGTTTCCTTGCACCTTGTTATGTATTGTTGAATGTTGAAATCTGTACTTATAACAGGGAATAATGCCGGACTACTGCGATCTGTTACCAGAAACTATCGTATTCTTGATATGTAACACTGCAATGTATTGTCTATCAATACCCTGCTCAGTACACTGGTTAAAATTTAGTAACTGTGTCTACTGATTTCTGGATACCGCAGAAATACGGCATTCCTCTCTCTGTTCTGGAACTGTATGCTCCCTATATAGACTGTGTTTATTCTTACTACTTAATCCTGAATGCCTGTCTTATCATTCATAACTGTGTTTCTTGGATACTCTTTATTCTGTAAGTACATGATGGAAATGGGAGAGTAGACCTATCTGGTCAACTACCCCTATTCTTTGCATAGCCTTAGAATACCCTACTCATCCATGACCATAACTGGATATACTCGAACTGTTTTCTGTGTTTCTTATCTACTACATCTCTTGTAAGTATAGGCAGAATCAGGATATTAAGACCTATCTGGTCAGTACCCCTGATACTTGGATGCTATTGGAATACCCTACTCATATATGGTTCTGCCTGTATCTACTTGGAATCATACCTGTGTTTCTTACCTGCTCTCTATCCTGCAAGTAGAAGCAGAAGATTAAATATCAGACCTATCTGGTCAGTATCCCTGTTCCCTGCATAATCTTAAAATACCCTACTCATCCATGACCATAACTGGATATACTCGAACTGTTTTCTGTGTTTCTGATCTGCTCTCTATCCTGTAAGTAGAAACAGAAGATTAGATATCAGACCTATCTGGTCAGTACCCCTGTTCTCTACATATCCTTGGAATACCCTACTCATATACGGCTCTGCCTGTATCTACTTGGAATCATACCTGTGTTTCTTACCTGCTCTCTATCCTGTAAGTAGAAGCAGGAGATTAGATATCAGACCTATCTGGTCAGTACCCTCTATTATCAGACTGGCTATTGAATACCCCATTCGTACTTCTCAGACTTTGCCTGTACTCTCTGGGAATCTGTGCTTATCAGCTACCCTATATCACACCTGTTACCAGTGGAACCTTTATACTTGGGGGAATATACCTACTGGATTTCTGTATGGCATTGCTGGGGATTTCTTTCTTAACTGATCTGTTCTCTGCCTTTGCTGTACCTACTGACTGTATCTGTTTTCTCATATCGGGAGAGTATCTACATAACTGGATATACTCGAAATGCAGAATCATCTACCCTTACTGAGACTGATTCCTTACCCTTTGTTTTCTGTCTCTCTCTGTAACCATAACTGCTCTCCTCTCTCTATGGAAATCTTATCTACCCTACATACTTTGAGTATAGGCAGAACCAGTACAACTTATCTGGAAATATATCCTGACCACTATCTCTGCACTGCCTTAACAATACAGCTATTTCTTAATACTATGTATGGCTGAAATCACCACTCGAAAATAAAACTCACTAATATTAATCTTGCTCCCTGACTGACCCTGACCTTTATTACTGACTCTCTATCTGTAAACTTTTAATCTTGCTGTTAATTTTGCTGTTCTCTTATCTACTGATATCCATTATTCTGCAACTGACTGTTCATGTAAGAATCCTATTCTGTATTAGGATTCATTACTAATGTCTTATATAGGACTGTTGTTGTATTTACTGTCTTTATAATAACTGTTGTAAGAACTATGTATGTAGCAATAACTGTTATCTATTCATCCTGTAATCTTATATGAAATCTAAACAGGGTTGTTTTCTAAGTGTAATCCATAAGAATGGATAAGGATAGAAGAAAAGCATATCGAACAGCAAAATAATAACATCAGTACCCCACTCATATATACGGAAATCTTTATACTGACAAAGAAAAATAATATCTTAAAACAGACAAATCATACATTTTACAGATAGCAGCTATGCCTCTTCCTGCAGGACAGTAGGCAGGTTGAAACCTGTGCCTTATTCCTGAAATGAGAAAAAAGCATCCATCTGCCAGACAGCACTGCACAACTTCCCTTCTGCGAAGATATCTCTCATTTTTTACCAAAAGCAGGAGAACAGGAAAGTATTCTTTCCTATATATATGCAGACGGTAGGGCAGTTACTGCTGTGCTTGCAGATGAATGCTTTTATTTATGGAAAATGGAATCTGTACCTGCTGAATGAGGGCGGTAGCAGGGTTAGGACACTACTGGAACAGGGCAGTTAATTTCTGGGATTTTCCAGAAAAATATAAGAGTCATCAAACCGCAGGTTACGCTTCAAGGTAATGTAAACATCGGCAGATACCCTTCTGAGGTCACGCTCGCCTGTTTCCAGTTTACAGATCTTACCCTTGCTGAAGCCACATAACCTCTCTAACTTAGACTGCGAATACCCCACTCGTTTGCGGTAAAACTGCAGGTTATGCCCAACTGCAGAACTGGTTTCCAGATAGGATATTGCCTTTTCCAGAACATCTACTGGAAACCCTAATTCCTGATACCCCATTGAACAGGTATGAAAATACGACTCAGATGGATAAGCATACGGCTGTTCTTTCATAACATACATCATTCCTTTTAGCTTTTTACCTGTATCTGTTTCCACTACTGCCTGTGTTTTAATATAGAAGTTAGGATATCCTTCATATCTGTCCAGAGAACGCTCATCTCTTGGACTAATACGGTATATTGCAACAGGGACAGCACATCCTGACTGTTTCTTTACTGTAAGGAACGCATTCCCATTACTGCCGCAGAATGCCAGAATATAATCTCTCAATACCCCACTGGATACAAGTTCTGCATCAGGGCATCGATGGTAAAATTGTTCTGAATACAAATTACTTCCATAAGCTATATAATAATTCATAAGTATCTCCTTTCGTATAGTGGGGAGAGTTTTCTCCCCACTGCCTGTACTTTATTTTGGGGCTCCGTTTCGCCATGCACTGTCACCATCAAGCAATGCAAGCATATGCTTTCTGCAGGTCTTGAACTCATCACCGATCAAGTCCATGCGGAGCATCCAACATCGGAATGCATATTTAGGATTATCGGTACTTCTCTTAATCGGACTGGCATATTTTACTGTCTGAGCCTGAGCAGTAATAGCAAGTACCATCTGGATGTAAGCCTTAACCTTTCCTGCATGTAATGTGGAATTGAATAAACGGTATTCGATGGTGCCACGATAGAACTGGCTGTGCAAATTCAGCATATGGTATCTGGATGAACTGTAATGCTGATTTCTTGTACCTTCTGCATTCTGTTCCTTGTACCAGATACGGGCGAATTCTTCCAATGTACTGGGCTTTCTCTTATTTATGACTTCCACCATCTGCCTGTTTACTTTCTGGCAGTAGTTCTGGCGTGCTGGCTCAATCTTAAGAGCCTGTACCAGAAGATCTTCTTTGGCAGTAAAGATATTAATCAGGCTACGCAGATGCTGTGGTGTGAAGCTTTCTCCGCCAACATGGATATGTAACCCTGTACTGTCATTTACCAGACCGCCTGCTTTTCTTAACTGTCTGACTAGTTCTTGTAACAGTTCAATATCAGGATAGTGCAGGATCGGCGTAACCATCTCTACTTTATAAGTTCTGTCTGATACCCAGTTCCCATTCTTACGCTGTGCATGAATACTGGAATCATACATAAACTTCCATGTCCTTCCCTGCTGATCTGCTACTGAGTAAGCATCATAAGTACCACCGATATGCTCTGCCTCATTCTGGAAATATTTCGATGCTACAGTAGCCGCCCTTTTACGGCTCATACCCGTAAATTCAATTTCTACTCCGAAAGTATACTGTTTCATAAGTTCGTTCATGACTGTGTCCTCCTCTTTTGGTGTGTGTACTATACCTCTTAGGAGGAAGTGGTTCAACATGTAAGTCTTACAAAGATAGCAATATTAATTTGTGTACATCTGATACCCCACTCATATCAATTGTGTACTTGTTGCATAAACAAAAACACACCGCACTGTAATCTTGTGCGGTGTGTATAATTTATCAATTCATAGGATCTAACCCCTTTATAGCCAACGGATAAAATTCTTCATAGCTAATTATTCTATAAACAGACTTTTGGTTGGCTCCGTTTATACTTCCGTTAATTAACTTACGCAGAATATCCATATCAGGTGCTATTGCCGGAAAATTCAGAAGCATAACTTCTCGGTTGCTAGGTCTTTTGAAGTAGTTTGCATCGGATTCATCTCTATTTCTGATAAATGCAACATATTTTGCAATATCAGAGTATAAATCAAATAGAAATCGGAGATCATCCTTTTTGTGTAGATAATGATCAGGATCTTTAGGGATTGAACCTTTTTTGTCAGTAACATAGTTTATGCCTGCTCTGCAACTAAAAATCCAATAACCTTTAAATGTTGCTAATTTATCATGCAAGGCTTTAAATTCTTTTCTTCCATATCCACTGCTCTTTTCTTTATCCATCTTCTCTTTTTCTTTATTTGCTTCATTATAGCCATCGGTACCAATATATGGAGAATCTAAGTACAATAAAGTATTACGACAATTAATATTTTGGTCACTTACAATGTTTACATCTAACTGACTAAGAATTTTTATCTTATAATGCTGATATTCATGAATAACTTGCTCCCATATTTTTTTATTAAAAATTTTTTCTTCTGACTCTTGCTTAATAATATTAGTTAAATCAGCCCGAAGTCTCGTTCCGAAACTGAGACAAAATATAGTTGCAATTCCTAGTTGTTGTATAGAGTACTTCTCAGGAGATTTTTTAATATTTTTAAAATAATTGAATAATTCTCGAGTATACAGTATTCTCAGATGAGAAAGATCCACCTTCAACTCATTTATTTTAGAAGTATGGGCAAATGCTTTTTTTTGCAATTGAATTACATGGTAATCTGTAACAATCTTTGACAAATCATCATAAATGTTTAGGGGTAGTACAGTGTTTGGATATTTTTCTCGATAGCATTGGAGATAATCTTTAAATATTTTATCATCAACAAGAAACTCCCTATTTTCTTCAGCTATAGCATCATTTATAGAGTTTTTTCGCTGTTCAATTTGCTCATAAGCCTTTACATCTGGAAATAGGCTTAGACATATGTTTGAAAGATCTTCTGTTTCAGAAACTCTTTGGATAGCATCTTGAATTTCACTAAATGTTTCTAAGAGTAAATTTCCATGATTGCGCAATGTTTCATATACAGCTATCATACTTGGAGATATATCATTGATAAAATACTGTGCATTTTCTTTTTTGGAAATGCCTACAGTTACTGCACTTGAACCACCAAATACATCCACAAATTTATTATATTTTATCTGTTTGCTTAATTCACTGACCAGATAAATTAATGCCATGTTTTTCTTTCCCTTATACTTGAGAGGAATGATTGTCGGTGGTTCTAAATCTGCTAACTGTAAATAGAGCTGTGCATTAAAATCATTCTTCGGCGTCATCCCCCATTTAGTAAAAGAATTCAAAGATAATCCTATATCTCGGAGTACCTGCTTCTGAGCAATGTTATAGTAATCACCTTTGCACAATTCATAAGCCAGTAAATAAACCGCCTGCTTGAACACTAATGGCAATGGTGAATTACTACAAGATTTTCTGAATTGATAATTCTTTAATACTTGCCGTAAGAGTTCAACTTTCTTGGAATAAAAAGGATTTGTTGTCACAAGTTCATATAAGATATCATATTCCTCTGGAGACAGTTTTGCGGCTTCGTATCTGACCGTACGTCGATAGCGTGACGCAGGAACTTTCTCATCATAATAGTTGTGAACTACTTCAACCTTCGCTTTGTTGTCCATAGACATTTCCTCCGATAGTACATATTGATATAACGAGTATATCACGATACCGTTGCAGGAGATAGACAGCATTTGCAAATATTGAAAAAATTGTATTTACAGTTAGATGGATAGAAGTAATTTGAAAATATTTTTTCGAGAGTAACTCTTCGATGGAGCAGTAATTATAATTTGATATAAAGGTACTATCATATCAAGATTGTATTGCATAAAGTACAAATAAATAAGGAATAATAGAGCAGTATTTCCTGAAAAACTTAAGAGGTTGAAGAATATAGATAAAATAACAGAAATTCTTTGAACACACTTGAACACAGCCGCTGATGAAGTACCTGAAATCCCCTTTCTTTCAACGTTTCTGGGCTGTGCTGTCCGGTTCGATTCCGGTCTGCGGCATGATTGTAAATAAGAGAAACGTTGATTTTGTAGCGTTTCTCTTATTTTTTTGCTTACAGGTTTTGAACACACTTGAATAACTGCGCGTCGCATTCTCGTTACTTCAGTGATGAGTTAGACGCGCAATTTTTATAAAAAATATACAGAACAAATGTTTACTTAAAGAAATGCATATGGTATAATACAGACACGGAATCGACCTGGAATGCAAAAAGATGCTGCAGGATCTGGCAGAAGAGTATCGGTTTCAGATCCTGGCAATGGAAGTCATGCCGGATCATATCCACATGCTTGTGGATTGCCGGCCGCAGTTTTATATTTCAGATATGATCAAGATCATGAAAGGGAATCTTGCACGTCAGATGTTCCTTTTACATCCGGAGCTGAAAAAAGAACTGTGGGGAGGACATTTGTGGAATCCGTCTTATTATGCCGCTACAGTCAGTGACCGGAGCCGTGAGCAGGTATCTGCCTATATCGAAGGCCAGAAGGAAAAAGAAAAGAGAAAGCCCTGAGTACAGGGATCATTCCGGAAATGTTTGTTTTTGCGGGAAAGGTGGAAGAAGATGCGGACAGTATCCAGCTATGGTGTGGAGATACGAAAACAGAATATCCCGGTCCGTCAGACAATGGAGATCTATCGTCAGGCAGTCAGTTACCTGACAGAGATCTACGCACAGGTCTGGGAAGAACTGAGGGAGATCCCGGAGACAAAAAAGCGTTTTAATACCGCAGAGCATATGGTACACATGACGAAGAAAAACACAGCCCGGTTTGATTTTGACCTTCGTTTTCCGAAGATGCCGTCTTACCTCCGCAGGTCCGCGATCCAGCATGCGCTTGGAAGTGTATCTTCGTATGAGACCCGGCTGGGGCAGTGGAAAGAGACCGGAGTGCTGTCCGGAAGGCCGAAACTTACCTGCAGGAACCATGCCATGCCGGTCTTTTACCGGGATGTGATGTACCGCGAAGGAGCAGAAGGAACAGATGAAGCATATCTGAAACTGTACGACGGGCATGACTGGAAATGGTTCCGTGTATATTTAAAACGTACCGATATGGAATATCTTCGCAGGAACTGGAAAGGAAAGAAGACATCGGCCCCTGCGTTGGAAAAGAGACACCGCCGGTATTTTCTTCGTTTTTCCTGTACAGAAGAAGTAACACTGACGAAAACACCGGTAAAAGAACAGATCATCTGCAGTGTGGATCTGGGGATCAATACCGATGCGGTCTGTACCATCATGCGCTCAGACGGAACTGTCCTGGGAAGAAGATTCATAGATCATCCCAGTGAAAAAGACCGGATGTACCGCACACTGGGACGGATCCGCAGATTCCAGAGGGAACATGGCTCTGCGCAGACACAGGGAAGATGGGCATATACGAAACGTCTGAACACAGAACTGGGTAAAAAGATTGCAGGTGCGATTGTAAGATATGCGGAAGAAAACCATGCAGATGTGATCGTGTTCGAGTATCTGGAGATGCAGGGGAAGATATCGGGAAAGAAAAAACAGAAACTGCACCTGTGGAGAAAAAGAGATATCCAGAAGTGTTGTGAACATCAGGCACACAGGAAAGGGATGCGGGTATCCAGGATCTGTGCATGGAATACCAGCAGACTGGCTTATGATGGTTCCGGGGCGGTAACACGTGACCGGGAAAATCACAGCCTCTGTACTTTCCAGACAGGAAAACGATATAATTGTGACCTGTCAGCATCCTATAATATAGGAGCCAGATAT
>ENA-OQHR01001190-OQHR01001190.1-human-gut-metagenome-genome-assembly--contig:-NODE-1190-length-13775-cov-3.534896_pt1 | contig 13775 bp, 7 predicted proteins | sample MGYA00242566_ERZ504725 | MGnify/ENA primary metagenome ERZ504725 (study PRJEB26092, sample SAMD00036217) | human gut metagenome | host: Homo sapiens | study: EMG produced TPA metagenomics assembly of... | reverse complement strand
ATTATCTGAACATTGATTTCATTCTACCACACTGCTTTCTGCTGTGCAATTTATAATTGGCAATCACGGGATTTTGATTGTATACTTGAAATAGTATACAGCTAAATCACCAAAGAAAGGACCGATACTTTATGCCTGGTTTTATTTTACATCTGACTTCCGCTAAAATGCTTCTGAACCAATTACCGGATCACCCTCATTTTCCCTATATGATTGCTTCCGAAAATGATTTCATGACCGGTTCTCTGCTGCCCGATTCCACTGCCAACAAGAACCGGACTCATTTCCGCAATCTGCTTTATGCCGACAAAATGATGCTTTGGCCGGACCTGAAACGTTTTCTTTCCAGCTATCAGAATCAGCTTGCAAATGATCTGTATCTCGGCTACTATTTTCATCTTTATATTGATAAACGCTTTTTTAAAGATTATATTCCCCAGATCGTATCCTTTTACGATAAAGAAGGAAAGATTACCGACATCCGCAATGAGATCTGCTCTGTCCTGATCCATAAATCGAATCAGTGCATTTCTCTGACCGATTACTTATCTGAAAAATACTATTACGGTGATTACACTAAAATGAACCGGTATCTGGTTGAAAAATATCAACTGCCGACAGAACTTTATCCCCACCTTCCCCAAAACGGCATTGAGGGAATCCATTCCGAGGATATGAACGGTCTGCTTTCTATGCTAAAAAAATTTATGGATCTTTCGCCTTGTGCAGTGGAAGAACTGACCGTCTTTGAACTTTCTCCATTACTGGAATTTTTAGGAAAAGCAACATCTGACTTTCTTACAGGACAAGAGCTTTTCAGATAGAAGAAAGAAAAGCAGACTTTGGATTCGATGATCTAAAGTCTGCTTCGTTGGTAAATAGATTCTCTTTTCTTCTTATACCAGCATCGGTTCGATTGCTGCTGCCAGTTTCTCTTTTTCAGCCTCAGCCTCAGCAAGGTTCTTACCAAGCGTTGTATAATAAATCTTGATCTTCGGTTCTGTTCCTGAAGGCCGGACAATGACTGTCTCGTTATTCTCCAGCTTATAGATCAGAACATTCGCTGCCGGAAGACCTGTCTCCTCCGGTTTCTGATAATCCGTTACATTCACAACCTTATATCCTGCAATCTCTGTCAGTGGATTCTCACGAAGTCCCTGCATGATAGCTGCCATCTTATCCATTCCACTGAGTCCCGGGAACTCAAAGCTGTCTACCTTGTTGAGATAACGTCCATACTGGGCATAAATCTCTTCCAGTCTCTGCTTCAGTGAACTTCCGATACTTCTATAGTAAGCTGCCATCTCACAGATCAGCATGGAACCGATCACGGCATCTTTGTCACGTACATATGGTCCTGCCAGATATCCGTAGCTCTCTTCAAATCCAAAGATAAAACGATCGACCTCTCCGGCATCTTCCAGTCTGGCGATCTGATCACCGATCCACTTAAATCCTGTCAGAACGCTGCGGAGTTCTACTCCGTAATGCTCTGCAACTGCATCTGCAAGTGGTGTAGATACGAGAGATTTCACTGCTACCGGCTTCTCAGGCATTGTGCCTTTCTCGATACGTCCTGCTGCGATGTAGTCAAGAAGAAGAACTCCGACTTCATTTCCTGAAACAAGCTCATAGGATCCGTCTGGGCACTTCATAGCGATTCCGACACGGTCTGCATCTGGGTCTGTTGCAAGCATGAGGTCAGCGCCTGTCTCTTTCGCAAGATTCAGTCCCAGCTCAAGTGCTGCAAAAATCTCTGGGTTCGGGTAGCTGCATGTTGTGAAATATCCATTCGGGTACTCCTGCTCCGGTACGATTGTTACGTCTGTGATTCCGATATCTTTGAGTACGCGAGTTACCGGTACTAATCCTGATCCATTCAGTGGGCTGTATACAAGCTTAAGTCCTGCACTCTTACACAGACCCGGACGAACCTGACGGGACTCGATTGCCTCATACAGTGCATCCTTACAGTCATCTCCTACGAAACGGATCAGACCTTCTTCAACTCCCTGAGCGAAAGACATATACTTCGCACCTGTAAGTACATCTGTCTTCTGGATCTCTTCGTATACGATTGCTGCTGCATCATCTGTCATCTGGCATCCATCCGGTCCGTATGCCTTATATCCGTTATACTTCGCCGGGTTGTGGGATGCTGTTACCATAACACCTGCATTACAGTTATAATAACGTGTTGCAAAGGAAAGTGCCGGTACAGGCATCAGAGCATCGTAAATTCTTACTTTGATTCCGTTCGCTGCAAGAACTCCTGCTGCTGTCTTCGCAAACACATCACTCTTCAGACGGCTGTCGTAGCTGATTGCTACTGTCTGTGTACCACCCTGTGTTTTCACCCAGTTGGCAAGTCCCTGTGTAGCCTGACGAACAACGTAGATATTCATTCTGTTTGTTCCTGCTCCAAGCACTCCACGAAGTCCGGCTGTTCCAAACTTCAGCGCAACTGCAAAACGCTCCTTGATCTCGTCATCATTTCCTTCGATTTTTGCTAATTCCGGCATCAGATCTGCGTCTTCCAGGTCTGCTGTCATCCAACGCTTATACTCTTCCTGATACATCTTAATCACTCCTATTATTTTCTTAAAATGTAAAATTATTGCAATTCAGCCATACAACGTAAGACCGTCAGTTTATGACCACTTCGTTGTATGGCTGAACTGTTTCTAAACTTTACAAGTCTAGTCATATTATACCATGCAGGTAGATTTACAGCAAGATTACTTGTCTATTTTAACAAGCATTTTCCATTACATAGAAATAATTCCCAATACATTTGCAATAGAACTTAATAATATAATAATCAGGAAGATTGGTGCCAGATATTTCAAAAAGAACATGTATAATTTCTTTCTCTTAAATGCAGATGATTGCTCGATCTCCCTTGCGATCTTGTCAAATCCAACTGTACGAATAATCAAGAAACATGTTGCAAGTGCTGCAAGCGGCATCATCACGGAGTTTGTCAGGAAGTCGAAGAAGTCCAGACTTGCCATACCAAAGAACTGAATGAAATCCAGTAATCCGTAACCCATGGATGATAATGTTCCAATAACGATCATAACAACAGCCATCAAGATACAACATCTCGGTCTGCTCCAATGAAGCTCATCCTGGAAGGTAGATACGCTTGTCTCCAGAAGTGAGATTGCACTTGTTGCTGCTGCAAGAAGTACTAATACGAAGAACAGGATTCCTGCCACTCTTCCAACTCCCATACTTGCAAATACTTTCGGAAGTGTGATGAACATCAGAGACGGTCCTGCCTGCAGGTCATCCGGATTACCACCGGAGAATGCAAATACAGCCGGAATGATCATAAGTCCTGCAAGCATTGCGATCGCTGTATCGAAAATCTCAACCTGTGTTGTAGTCTTCTCAAGGTCAACATCTTTACCGATGTAAGAACCATATGTATACAAAATTCCCATTGCGATTGACAGAGAATAGAACATCTGTCCCATCGCTGCAACAACTGTCATTGCAGAGAAATGCTTCGGATTTGGGATCAGGAAGTATTTCACACCTTCGATCGCACCCGGTCTTGTCACAGAATAAATTGCAACGATTATCGCAAGGATAACCAGAATCGGCATCATGATCTTAGAAACACGTTCTACTCCATTCTCAACTCCTGCAAGGATAACGCAGAATACAAGAACGGCAAATACGATAAACCATGCTTCTACCTGGAAAGAATCTGAAATAAATTCTGTAAAATATCCATCCTGTGCAACGGTCTGCACATTTCCTCTCAGATACTCTACCAGATACTTAATAACCCATCCACCGATCGAACTATAATAAGGTACGATCAACATCGGGATCACTGCGTTGAGCCATCCACCGATCTTGAATGATTTCGTCTTACCGAAAGTCTGATATGCTCCGACAGGACTTTTTCTTGTCATTCGTCCAAGTGCTGTCTCTGACATGATCAAAACATATCCAAAAGTTACTGTCAAAATCAAATATACGAGAAGGAAAATTCCTCCACCATACTTTGCAGCCAAATACGGGAATCTCCAGATATTTCCCAGGCCGACTGCTGAGCCTGCAACAGCAAGCACATACCCGATCTTACCCGAGAAGCTTGCTCGCATTCCTGATTGTCCTTTGTTGCTCATAGAATTCCTCCACTCATTTAACAGCTTATGCTGTTATTTTCTCTTCTTTTCTTTATACATAACTTCCTTTCACAGGTCGTCATTGTTTCTATTCTACCATTCGACACAGTGAATAGCAACAAAAAGAGTCACGTTAATGCTTTAAAACATTAATTTTAAGCATTAACGTGACTCTTTCTTATAATTTCCCTTCTTTTTCCGCTTTTTCAAGCAGCTTCTCAATCCCTTTGTTCCACGCACCGATCTTTACTCCGGCATTGATCACGCGCTCACATTTTCCCATTGTCTCAAATGCTTTCTGAAGAGTTTCTTCCCGAATCTCCTCAAACGGTTCTTCCGTGATCACTTCTGCCGCAAGTAATCTGGCCAGCCGGTAATCCATATCATTTTCATATAAAATACCTGCTGCAAACGGAATGTGTTCCTTCTGAAGCCGACGATAAACCGGGATTCCAGTTCCACCGGAAGAGATCACGAACACTTCCGGCTCCCCCTCCGGCGCAGGAAGTTCAATACTTCCAAAAAGTGGGTCAAAATATCCATTATTGATTCCATACAATTCGCGAATGATTTCTTCTGTAAATACTTCTTCCGGACTTCCATAATGTGAAATCGTCTCGCCTTTGACACAGATGATCTTGTCCGAAATCTTCTGTGCCAGATCGATTTCATGAAGAGACATGATCACCGTAATCTTCTTCTGCCGCGCCATCCGTTCAAGAATAGACAACAGTTCAAGCTTATATTTCACATCCAGAAATGAAGTTGGCTCATCTAAAACGATCACATCCGGATCCTGACAGATCGCTCTCGCCAGCAGAACACGCTGCTTCTGTCCGTCACTGATCGCATTAAAATCACGGTTGCCAAGTTCCTGCGCATGAACTGCCTGCATTGCCTCCTCCACCAGACGCTCATCCTCCTGTGTCAGAATTCCCAGCCGTCCTGTGTAAGGATAACGTCCGGTCGCCACAATATCATGACATGTCATCAACTCTGTCTTGATCCGATCCGTCAACACGACCGCCATCTTAGACGCAAGCTCTTTGTACGGCAGTTTCAGAAGAGAAGTATCATCAAAAAATACATTTCCACCAACGACTTTCAGCTGTCTTGTAATACTTTTCAAAATCGTTGACTTTCCCGAACCATTCGGACCGATCAAAGTCACGATCTCCCCCTTGTTGATCCCGATATTGATATCATAGATCAGGGAGTTTCCATTATAACCTACCGACAGGTCTTTCATTTGAAAATAATAATCTGCCATCTTATTTTCTTCCTCCCTTCGGTATCATCATATAGATAACAATCGGTGCACCCAGAATAGAAGTTACCGTACTGATATTCAATTCCACCGGTGCCAGTGCCATACGTGCGATCAAGTCACAGATCATGCAGAATACAGCTCCCATAAAGAAAGTTCCGGGTATGACCACGATTGGTTTTGATGTTCCAAATGCTTTCCTTGCAAGAAACGGAACTGCGATTCCCACGAAGGAAATCGGTCCCGCAAATGCTGTCACACACGCTGACAGAATACTAGAAAGCAAGATCAAAATCACGCGAAATGTCTTAATATTCACGCCCATGCTCTGCGCGTATGCTTCTCCCAGCTGATACGCACTGATCGGCTTAGATAAGAAAAATGTAAACAGCACCGCAAGTCCGACAACCACTGCTGCCACACGAATATTGCTCCAGCTCATTCCGGAAAAGCTTCCTTGCGACCATCCATGCAGATTCACAATATCAGAATCATCCGCAAAGGTTACAACAAAATCCGTGATAGCCGAACAGATATATCCGATCATGATTCCTCCGACAAGAAGAGATGCCATATGCTGCACTTTTTTCGACATCAGAAGGATAAATCCCGTCGAGATCAGCGACCCGATAAATGCTGCAAGAATCAGTGTATACGAAGAAAATCTTCCGATATATTTCAAATACACGATCATTGTAAGTGCCACGACCATTTTCGCTCCGGAAGAAATTCCGAGAACGAAAGGTCCAGCAATAGGATTAGAAAAAAATGTCTGCAGCAAAAAACCTGAAAGAGACAATGCACCACCAAGGAGCGCTGCCATCAGAATTCTCGGAAGACGGATCTTCCATATAATATTGTACTCTGTCGCCGCTCCTTCTTTCAGAAAGAGAATGCGCAGAATCTTAGGTACCGGAATATGAACATTTCCGGTATTGATATTTAGCACTGTCACAACACAAAATACTGCTGCAAGAATCAGAAATACCGCTGTGTATCTTGTACGCCGTCTGAAATTTTCCTGATGAAAACTTGTCTGCTCCATTCTTCTACTCCATCTTTTCAAGAAATGTCATCTGAGATGCATCACCGTCTGTCAGCATCAGATGCATATCTTTGATCAGCTCTCCGACTGTATCTGTTGCCTGATATAAGTTCTTTCCGGTATACCAGACATTTCCGTCTTTCACCGCCTTGAATTCGGAGAACAATTCATTCTTTGCTTCCAGTTCACTGATACTATTTACCTGTCCGTCGATCGTCCCGTTGTAGATCAGATAATCTGCACCTACAGCAGTCGCATAGAATTCCTCCATCGTCAGTTTAACAGATGGTGCGTTACTGTCCGGATTCTTCAGATCTTTGAACGCATATCTTCCACCTGCGATTTCAATCATTGACGGAATATAATCGTCAGATTTTCTCACAACGATTGAACCATCCGTACTCACATAGAAATAAGCAACCGTCTTTTCCGTGTTCTCGAAGCCTTTCAGTTCCTCGATTACATGAGCCTGCTGGTCAAAAAATGTATCCGCTTCTTCCTCTTTATTCAGAAGCGCCCCATAAAGCTTGATCCACTCGGTTCTTCCAAGCGGATGTGACTCATAACTGGAGTAGTCTACAAATACCGGAATCCCAAGATCTTCGATCATTTCCTGTACTTTCGGTGTATGAAGGATCATCGTTGATTCGATTGCCAGATCACAGTCTCCGTCAACGAGAGTCTCATAATCCGGTTCGCTGTATTTTCCCGCAAATGTCATCGTTCCGGATTCCATTGCTTCCTTTGCACTCTCTACATACCAGCCGGAAGCCTCAAGCCCGGAGAATTTCACCTTGTCAATTCCGCCGATTGCATCAAACAGAGACATGGATGCTGTCGCCGCCATATAAATATTCTCTGTCGGCTGCTGGATCACAACAATATCATCCGCCAGATTTTCCGGTTCTTCTTCACCTTCCGGAACGATCAGATATTGCTTATCTTCATGGACATCGATCAACTTATATCCATCCTTATAATAGTATACATCGAATTCTGTCGCGTAAGTCAGATCCATTGTAGATTCATAAGTAAGCCCTTCGATCTCCGGTGCTTTTTTTGTCTTGTCGGCTGCATCTTTGGTCTTATCCTTTGTTACATCTGCACCTGCTGAATTATTACCGCTGTTTCCACCGGAGGCTGCGGTAGAACCGCAGCCTCCGAGCAGAAGTGCAGCTGAAAGCATTAACGCTGTGATTCTGCATCTTCTTATCTTCATTCTATTTTTCTCTCCTATTTCTCTGCCGCTGCTACTGCCGCATCAAACTTCTCGTTCGTCAGCTCTTCACATCCGTAGAGAACACCGTAAACCTTGATCCACTCCTGCTTTCCAAGTTCTGTCTTTTCCTCGGAAGAACGATCAACAAAAACCGGAATACCAAGCATTGCAAGCTTTTCTGTCAGCTCTTCGAACTGTTCCGTCTTCTCTTCTACTATCAGAGTCTCTTTTGTATCTTTACTGTCTTTATCTGCTATTTTGTCAGTATCTTTCGCTGCATTTTCCTCAGAATCTTCTCTTGGAAGAATATCTCCTGTAAACAATGCAAGATTCACTTCACTCTTCACAAGGTTCTTCAACTTCAGTTTGTCCGCTGTTCCTGCATATGCAACTTCAGCATTCTTCTCACCGTCTTTTACTTTCATCTTATCAGCAATCTCGGATACTGTACAGTCTTTGCTCTTCATTCCAACTGCCGCAACATTGTCAAGAAGATCGAGATCTTTCATCGTATTCAGAATCTCATCAGACTCTGCATAAGTATGATCCACAGGTTTCTTCACAATGATCATATCCTGCTCAAGACCAACCGGAACTTCCACATCCTCCGGAACGATCAGATATTTCACAACATTTCCTTTGTAAAGCTCTGCTGCCAGATCCTGTTCGCTTGTGCCGTTGTTATCCGAAGCTACGGATTCCTCAGCAGAAGCATCCACTTTGCTTTCTTCATCTGAGTTCTTAGAATCTTCTGATCTATTGATCGTAACAGAAGCTACTTTCTTCTTGGAAGACTTCTCTGTATCTGCAGATTTATCTTCTGCAGACTTCTCATTTTCAGACTTTGTTTCCTCTGCTTTTTCAGGGTCTCTTGCTGTGTCCTTCGTCATATCGATTTCAAGAAGTACAATCCCCTGATCATAATGATAAATCTTGAAATATTCTGCATAGTCAAGCTTTGTCTCTGACTGATATTCCAAACCTATGATTTCAGGTGCTTGTTCATCCAGCTTCTGGTTACTGCTTGTTGAAACATCTGTTCCGTTTGCAGATGTTCCTCCATTCGCCGCTGCAAGATAAATGAAAATCGTATATTCTATCTCATGTGCGACAGACATTTTATCTGTCATTCCAATAATCTTATTGTTCTGATTCAACGCAACCGGAATAACAGCTGTCGCTGATCCGCCGCCCTTTGTTGTGTAATACTTATTTCCATTCGCTTTCACATACTGATAATGATCACTGCTAAACACGAGCGTTGCATAAGCCTGTCCATTCTGGATCGTCACTTTATTACAAGTAATCTGAACCTTACCTGTTCCACCGGACCAGGTAAAACGATCCGGAGTGTATACACCGTCTTTCAGTGTTGTTCCACTGTCTACATGAGAAGTAGAACCACTTGTATCGGATTCGTATTTTGATACATTATCTGCTTTTCCGTCATTTCCATCTGTTTTTCCTGAATTAGTTTCAGATACAGAACCGCCTGGGAAAGCAGAATTGTTCGTTCCTGTATTACCAGTATTATTGGAACCACCAGTAGTTCCGGAATTTCCTGTGTTTCCGTTGTTTCCGGAATCACCTTTATTCTCAGAATCTGTGGAATTAAGATCGGCAATCTTCTTCATTGTCTCTGACTGAAAAGTCAGCGTTCTGTCATACCAGATTCCTTTTTTAATGGAATAGGCTGCTACTGCGATTTCCTTATCCAACGCTTCTACCGGAACAGTATAAGTATATTTTCCTTCTTCATTCACCTGATATGGAATCCAGGATGACTGATCTGCGCTTGCAGCCTCTTCCTTTGTTCCCATATACAGATAGCCGTAACCGGTTCCGCTTAATGTAAGCACGGCACTCATTTTTCCGTCTTTTGCTGTCAGGATACAATCCACTACTTTAAACATGGAAGAACTGGAAGTTACGTCCATACTGTAGATTCCGTTTGCTACTGTTGCTTCCGGTGTCGGAGTTGGAGTTGGCTCTGGATTAGGCATTGGATTCGGTGATGGAGTTGGTTCCGGTGATGGTTCTGGTGTTGATGTTTCTTCCGGAGTTGGGATATACAGCCACAGATACATCGTATCATACCAAGTTTGCTTTTTTGATCTTCTCAAAGATACCGGAATTGTCTGTCCTGCCTGCGCCTGCGGCACTTTAAAAGTAAATGTCATTCCTCCATCTTCTGTCTTTGTTCCTTCAATTATGGAAGACTTCAGAAGGTCATCTTTAGAGCCAAGATAAAGTGCATCATAATGTGCTTTTTCTGTCTTAATTGTAATTTCAAGCTCACCATCTTTTTTCGTAACTGTTGACTTGCTGACCCTGAACATTGCGAACTCTTCGGCGTTTTCTTTTACTACCTTCACAGATTCTCCTGTTACAGAAGGAGCCTCCTGCAGTGGCGGAAGTTCCGGTTCCGGAGTATTCGTAGAATCGTTAGAATCTGTAGAAGATTCTGATTTACCTGTCTCATCTTTTATCTGTATATCCTTATTATCAGCTTTTTCGTCCGCAACCTGATCTAAGACAGTTGTGCCTGAATTTTTCCCAGTGGTTTCTATATCTTTCTCTTCTGAGTTATTTTCTAAGTTGTTTTCTGAATTGTTTTCTGAGTTGTTCTCTAAATTTGGTTTTGTTTCTGCTTCGATTGAATTCTGATTATCTGATTTATCCGAAGAATTATCAACTTTATCAGATTCCTCTGTCTGATCTTCTTTTGTTAAATCATCATTTCTTTTATCTTCTTTAACATTTCCTGCGTCTTCTGTCTGACTCTCATCTTGTTTCTTATCTAGATCAGCTTCTTCCACCTCAACAGATTCCTGTAAATTTGTCTCATACTGCTGCTCATTTTCTGCCGCATATGTTCTTGTATAAGACAATGGTGAAATCACCATAGAACCTGTCAGCATAAGCGCAAGCCATCTGCTCTTATTTTTCATTTCTTTTTTTCTCCTCATAAGTCATGAATTATAAAATGCGAAAAATGGATAGAATTATCCTGACTCGAATGAATGATTGCTGGTCACACGTAATGCGAACAGTAGGAAGGGTTCTTTCGGTACAATCAATTACTCGTGATCTGGAATTCATATATTCCCCGCACCAGCGATCGGCAGGTTTCCTGACTTACAGATCTTCTATACAGAACACCTTCCCGGTCTCCCAGTGGATGTGCAGATTCTCTGCACTTATCTGTATAGGAGCGATCTTCTGAAATCTATTCGGCTCTGAAACAGTTGCCTTAAAACGATTTCTAAGAAGACCGCATTTCTGCTCACAGTGACGAGTTCGTACAGGTCTTACACCTGTTTCCCTTTTACCTGTTTCGATTAGGATATGTACTCAAACATCCCCTGATCAAACAGCACCGAACGCTATTATTTCTGACTAACTATAACATTTCATTATATTGAAGTCAACTGGCAACATCTGGTCAAAACAAAACTTAAATTGAAATAGGACTTCAGATTGCTCCAAAGTCCTTTTCTGTCTTATATGCCTGACAAATTATTTATAGTTCCTCTCCGTTTGTTCTGATTACATTCTGATACCAACAAAATGAATCTTTCTTTGAACGCGCAAGCGTTCCCGTTCCATCATCATATTTATCCACATAAATGAATCCATAGCGTTTTGCCATTTCGCCGGTAGATGCACTTACAAGATCTATACATCCCCATGGAGTATATCCTCTAAGATCAACTCCATCAGCCACAGCTTCTTTCATCTGTTCTATATGTTTTTTCAAATAATCAATACGATAGCTGTCATGAACACTTCCGTCTGCTTCTTTTACATCCTTTGCGCCAAGACCATTTTCTACTACCATAATCGGAATTTGATATCTGTCATAGATTTCATTTAATGTATATCGCAATCCTTTCGGATCAATCTGCCAGCCCCAATCACTTGCCTCTAAATAAGGATTCTTAAGTCCTGCCACAATATTTCCTTCTACTGCTTTAGCAATACCTGTTGCATTTCCGACACAGTTACTCATGTAGTAACTTAATGTATAAAAATCAACAACCCCCTCTTTTAACAGAACATCGTCATCAGGCTCTTTCTTGATCTGAATATCATTTTCTTCAAAGAAGCGTTCTGCATATGCCGGATACTCACCTCTCACCTGGATATCAGAACAGAACCAGTTTATCATGCGCATCTGTTTCTGTGCTTCAAGAATATCCTCTGGATGACAGGTGCTTGGATACATTGTGATAAAGCAGATCATATTTCCCATCTTAAATTGCGGATATTTCTCATGTGCCAATTTTACTGCTTTTGCACTTGCTACGAACTGATGATGCAATGCCTGATAACGAACTTGCGGCTCATCTTTTACTCCCATCATTGTTCCATAGTAGTCCTTGATTGTACCAAGCGACAACGTTGCCCCCATCACCATGGTACCTGCATTAATCTCATTAAATGTTAGCCAATATTTAACTTTATCCTGATATCTTTCAAAAACAGTCTCGCAGTATCTCACATAACAATCTATACATTCTCTACTTTCCCAACCATTATATTTTTCAACCAGACCATACGGCATCTCATAATGTGAAATGGTAACAAGTGGTTTAATACCATATTTCAAACATTCATCAAATACTGCATCATAAAACTCCAGCCCTTTTTCATTTGGTGTTTCCTCCAGTCCTGTCGGAAAAATTCTTGTCCATGCAATAGACATTCGGAAAGTTTTGAATCCCATTTCTGCAAATAATGCAATATCTTCTTTATAATGATGATAAAAATCTGTTGCCTCATGGCTGGGATATAATGTTCCTTCTTCAAACCCATCTGTGATTCGCTTTGGAATCGTATGTGTTCCATTTGTACATAAATCTGGAATAGCAACTCCTTTTCCATCTACATCCCATGCACCTTCATACTGATTTGCGGCTGTTGCTCCGCCCCATAAAAAATCTTTTCGAAAAGTCTTCATTCATTCTTCTCCTATTTATATCGTCTGCTCTATTCTTTCAAAAATAATGTATTAGCAATAAGAAAATACTCTTATTTTTAATAAATGAACTCCCTCAAAGGACATTGTTGTAATCTCATCTCCATTTAACCTACATTCTGAAATAAACATTCCATCCGAAAAATATCCTTCATCTACACTTAAAAAATCTGTGTAAGGTACCTCTACTTTAGTCGACCTGATCTCTAATCCACAATCTTTTACAATAACGAAAAATTCATTTTCCTCATGCTCTAGCACAAGGCATGCACCACTTCTTGTTTGCAGGAATCTGGATTCATAAAAAATATTGAAATCATAAGAAACAAATGACAGCACCTCATTTTTTCCATTCTCACTGATTGATGCCTGCAAATGTCTTGTACCATAAGCTTCCGCTAAAAGTGACATCATTCCATTTAATAATCCATTAATTTTTGCATATTCTTCTGCATTTTGCGGTGTCTTTAATAACTCATCATCCGTATCCATCCCAAACAATATTCCTTGCGTTGCTGTAAAAGGGAGACCAATATCTTCAAATCCAAATGGAGAATAACACATTCCATGATAATGTCCTATCACATATAATTCTCTGATTCCTGCATACGAATGCGTTGCACACTCCGCAATATAAAGAGGATTTCCTCCTTTTGTATAACAATCACATGTTTTCAGGAATGTTGGGATATAAATATCCGGTCCGTAAATATCAATAGAAGGCGCTGCATGTTTCCATATAGGCATCAATTTCGCCACCGGTCCTCCCGTAGGGTATTTTCCTGGTTTTTGACCTTTATCAAGCCAACAATTTACTGTCATAGGGAGATTATATTCCTTCTTTCCTGCCTTCGCAACTGCCTCTACAAACTTTGCCGTATAATAGCACTGGAATACTTCATCTGCCATTTCCCCAAAAATTTCACCCCAGTTTTTACCATAAATCAATTCTTCTCTTCTTACAATAGTACTAGCAAGTTCAGGTGTGAGTTCTGCATAGGTTTCTTTTAAATATTCAAGAAATGGAGCCGGAACAGAAGAAGCAAACATTTTTTCTGCTCTTTCTCCATGTTCTCTTGCTTCTCCTAACAATCCTGTCTCATTTTCTACTTGCATTG
>ENA-OQHR01001174-OQHR01001174.1-human-gut-metagenome-genome-assembly--contig:-NODE-1174-length-13892-cov-6.535071_pt1 | contig 13892 bp, 18 predicted proteins | sample MGYA00242566_ERZ504725 | MGnify/ENA primary metagenome ERZ504725 (study PRJEB26092, sample SAMD00036217) | human gut metagenome | host: Homo sapiens | study: EMG produced TPA metagenomics assembly of... | reverse complement strand
GAAAGGAGAATCTATGAAAGAAATGACATTCGGCGGTGCATTGGAAGCACTGAAAGCCGGAAAGAAAGTTGCCAGAACCGGTTGGAACGGCAAAGGAATGTATTTGTACCTTGCTGACGGCAAATTACTGACGCAGGAAATCGGTGACGGAAGTTATCCGTTTACGGACAGCATTGTCATGAAAACCGCAGATAACCGATATTGCATTGGCTGGCTGGCTAGTCAGACCGATATGCTGGCGGAAGATTGGTGCATTGTCAAATAGACTACCAGCGTTTTTGCATAGCGAAAGCAGCATCTCGTAAGAGGTGCTTTTTTCATACATTTATTTTTTTGAAAAGGAGTTATCCCTATGATCGATGAGAAATTTCTGGAAGGCATCGGCATCACCGACAAGGACACCGTGCAGAAGATCACGGAAGCCTATGCCGCAGACATCAAGGCGGAGCAGGACGCTGCCGCCGCCGTGCAGACGCAGCTGGACGAAGCCAGCAAGACCATTCAGTCCTACAAGGACATGGACATTGACGGCATCAAGGCGAGCGTGGCAGACTACAAGCAGAAGCTGGAGCAGTCCGAGGCAGACCGTGCCGCATTCGAGTACCGTACCAAGCTGTCCCAGTATGTCAAGGGATTGCAGCTGAAAAATGACGTGTACGAAAAGTACGTCACCGATCTGCTGACATCCAAGGAACTGAAATTTGACGGTGACAAGCTGATCGGGGCAGACGATGTGGTGCAGCAGTTCCGCACCGCCCATGCAGACGCATTCGCCCCGAACCCCGGCGAGCGTGCGGCTGTTCCCACGTCCGGCAATCTGCCCAGTGCCATGAACGGCGTGGAAGCTGCGTTTTATGGCATGAATCCGAGTTTGAAGAAATGAGGGAGAATCCCTCCGGCACTTCGTGACAGCTCCTCTTGGAGAGGAGCCTGCCCCCTCTCTGACATCTCAGCACAAGGCACGCCCTACGGGTGCCCTGTTAGGGGAGGCTATAGCGGTGCCACCCCTCAGTCAGCCTACGGCTGCCAGCTCAGCACAAGGCACGCCCTACGGGTGCCCTTTCAGGGGAGCCTGTAATGTAGAATTTATTTTTATTATGGAGGAAAAGTTATGGCACATATTGCACAGGAACGATATTCGACACTGGTGGACGAGAAGCTGCGGTATACGCTGGTCACCAAGGACAATCTGATCTTCAATCCCCGTTATGAGGGAAATCCCAAGGCAGGCAAGGTCAAGGTGCCGGTGCGTGATACCGAGGTAGAGGTCAAGCAGTATGACAAGCAGAATGGTGCTGCGATCTCTACCGGCTCTACCACCTACTTTGACATCAACATCGACATTGACGAGGCGGTCAGCGAGATGATCGACGGCTATGACGCTGCCAGCGTTCCGGACGGCATCACCGCAGAGCGTCTGGACAGTGCCGGCTATTCTCTGGGGCTGTCCATGGACACCAAGTCTGTCCGTGCTCTGGAGGAGACCGCCGGCATCACTGTGGCAGCATCCAAGACTGCCTGCACCGACAGCACGGCATACAAGCAGGTACTGGCGGCAAAGCGTGTACAGTCCCGTATGGGTGTCCCCAATGACGGCAAACGCTGGCTGCTGGCATCTCCGGAGTTTATGGAGGTGCTGCTGACTGATGATCGTTTCGTCAAGCAGGGTGATCTGTCTCAGGAGCTGGTGCAGTCCGGCGTGGTGGGCAGAATCGCCGGCTACAATGTTTTCGAGTCCAACAACACCATGTTTGAGGACAGCAAGCTGGTATCCGGCAAGAAAACCACCACGGAATTCATCTGCGGTCACCCGAACTGGTGCCACCGTGTGCAGGAGTGGTCTGTTCCGGTCGCTATCAAGAACCTGACCAACGAGTATATCGGTTCTTCTGCGGTACAGGGCAGAAAGGTCTACGGCATCGGTATTTCCAAGCCGCAGACGGTCTATGTCAAGAGAGTGGAGGCGTAAGGCATGGCATATGCTGATTTTCCATACTACCAGGATTTTTATCTTGGCGGTATGATACGGGATCCGACCGCATTCGGTCGGGCGGCAGAACGGGCAAGCGAGTATCTGGACATGGTGACATTCGGGCGGCTGCTGGACGGCGTTCCTGCTCCGTGGGAAGACCGCATCCGGAAATGCTGCTGTGCACTGGCGGAGGCGATCGTCACCTATCAGGCATACGGCACAGGCGGTGCAGAGGGCAGCGGTCTGAAAACGGCGGAGACCATCGGAGCGTACAGTGTCAGCTACGCTACCCCGACAGAAAGCATCTCCGCCCTTCTAAACGGAGAAACATCCGGCTTGCAGGACTATCTCAAAAGTATCTGCATCCGGTATCTGGGTGGTTCGGGGCTGTTGTACAGAGGAGTGTGAATATGTTTACCAATAAAATCGGCTGCACGGTATTTGAGAGAACGGTGGGAAAAGACCGCATGGAGCAGTATGTGCGGCACTTCTTCCCTGCGATCTACTGGGAGGACATGAAGGGACAGAGCCAGAGCGGCACGTCTATGAAGCAGCAGGACAGCGTGCTGTGTATCATTCCGGCGGCATCGGTATCCGGCTATATCCCGAAACGGAGCGACCGGATCCTCTGCGGCAGATGCACCGCCGCAGAACCACCGGAGGAATGCCGGACGGTCATGGAAGTGAAAGACTTCCGCTATGGCTCTGCCGGTGTGCAGCACATCGAGGTGACGGCGGTATGATCCTAAAAGTAAAGATCAATTTCAATACCAAGCAGCTTCACGCAAAATCGGCAGCCCTGAAACAGCAGGCACAGGAATTTGTGGGAAATGAGCTGCTGCGGAAATGTGATCCCTATGTGCCGTTTGACACCGGTATGCTCCGGGATTCCGGCATCTCTCACAGCAAGCCGGCGGAAGGGTATCTGCTATGGAAAACACCCTATGCGGCGGTGCAGTGGTATGCCGGCGTTTCCCGTGGGCTGCGTGGGAAAAAGTGGGCACTTCGGGCATGGGCAGACCACGGCAAGCTGATTCTGAAAAGTGCCCGGAGCATCGCCAAAGGAAAGGTGTGACGTATGGCAATCATTTCAGCGATCCGGGAGTATATCGCCGAATGCCCTTTGCTCCATGACGGGGCGATCTTAGGCGTAGACCAGCTGGAGGCGGACACCATCGGCTATACTGTGGACACTACACCATGTGAACCAGTGGTGCAGAAGTACACGGACGGCAGCGACAAGCGGCAGTTTCTGTTCGTCTTTGCCAGCCGGGAGAAGTACGGGGAAAGGGTGCTGGAGAACATCGCCAATTCCGGTTTCTACGAGGACTTTGCGGACTGGATCGAGCGGAACAACTGGCAGGGTATCTTTCCGGAACTGGGCGACTATCGGACACCATACCGCATGGACATTGTTTCCAGCGGCTATGCCTATGACACCGGCGATGATACGGCTCGCTATCAGATCCAATTACGACTGATGTATTATCAGGACAGGAGGTATTTTACACATGGGTAAGAATTTGAAAAACGCAGACCTTGTACTGCGTACCGGCAAGGTGGCATTCTATCATGTGCCGGGACAGAGTGCCTATACACGCATGGAGGGCTTCACCAGCCTCTCCACGTCCAAGAATCCCACAGAGTATGAGCGGCAGTATGTGGACGAGGATTTCAAGCGGACGGATATTACCGGCTATAACACTGCCATTGCCTATGCACTGGATCGCTACAAAAAACATCCTGTGACAGATGACATTATCAACATTCACGAGAACGAGCTGCTGGGACAGGATGCGGTGCGTTCTATCATCAATGTGGATATGACCACAGCACAGCAAGGGGGCAGCGGCATCTGGTCGGCATCGGCAAAGATGCGTGACTATGCCGTCATTCCGGATGCAGACGGCGACACCACAGACTGTATGACCTATTCCGGCAACTTTAAGACAAGGGGCGAAATGGAGGATGTCACGGTGTACAGCACCGATGATTTTCAGACCATTACACTTTCTTCTCACACCAAGCCGGTACTGAAAACGCTGTCTGTTTCCTATGGCAGCGAGAATCTGCTGAAACCGACCTTCAAGCCGTCTGTTACAGAGTACACGGTCAGCAAGATCGGTTCTCTGAGTGTGTATGCAGCAGCGGAGAGTGACACATTTAGTATTACAGCTTCCTGCAACGGAAGTTCTTCGTCCATTACCAATTCTGGTGTGGCATTTACCGTCAAGGAAGGCGACTATATCTACATTACTGTTACAAACGGCACACTGGGCTCTAATACCTATGCCGTTAAGTGCAGTGCTTCGTAAATACCCCTCAGTCAGCCTACGGCTGCCAGCTTCCCTTTCAGGGGAGCCTATAATTGAATAATTCATCTTATGGAGGAATGAACGATGAAAGAAGATCTGACGATTTGGCATATCCACGGACTGGAGCTGCCGCTGGACATTGAGGAAGCGGACACCGTGGAAAAGTACGAGGCTGCTCTGGCACAGCTGGAGCAGGATGTGCCGGAGGACAAGTCTGCCGGTGCGGCAGCATACATCCGGGCATACTGCAAGGCGTTTCGTACCTTTTATGACACGCTCTTTGGCGAGGGTACGGCGGAGCAGATCTTTGCCGGCATCCCAGACCATGCACGGCGGTATACGGCAGTGTACGGAGAATTCCTGACCTTTGTGGCAAAGCAGGCGGCACAGTCCCAGGCGGAATCCATGCAGCTGAAAAAGAAGTATCTGCCCAAAGGCGGCAGACGATGAATCTGCTGTATGATGCCCTGCCGGACACGGTAACAGTAGACGGCAAGGCATACCGGATCTATACCGACTATCGGGACTGGCTGCGGTTTTATGATATGCAGGAGGACGATGGTCTTTCCAAACGAGAAAAGCTGCTGCTGATGCTGGAATGGTACATCGACAAGCCACCGCTCTCCTGTCTGGAGGAGGCTCTGGAAGCTCTCATTGGGTTTGCGACACGCTCTGAGGAGCAACCGGAACAGCGGCAGGAGCATTCCGGACGCAAAACCACAGACCGGGTGCTGTCATGGCAGTATGATGCAGCCTATGTGTATGCTGCGTTCCTGTCAGTCTATCACATGGACTTGCAGCAGGTGGAGCAGATGCACTGGCATCTGTTTCTGGGGCTGTTTGATGCCCTTCCGGACGAAACACCCATTAAGCAGCGGATGGGATACCGCAGTGTGAATCTGGCGGAGATCAAGAACAAGAACGAACGGCTGCGGATCCGGAAGATTCAGGATCGCATCCGCATTCCGCAGCCGGAGCTGGACGGCTATCAATGCGGTGCGTTTTTCGGATAGATAAATCCTGTTTTAGAAGCGTATAAATAGCGGCACTTTTACGGTATGTGAGAGTGCCGCTTTTTCGGAGGTGGTGAAATAATATGGCAGATGAAAGCATCAGAGTCCCCATTGACGGTGATACCAGCGGTTTTGACCAAAAGGTTGAAGGCATGAAAGGGACGATCTCCGCAGCATCTGTGGCAATGGGCAATCTGCTCTCTGACATGGGAAAGAAAGCCCTGTCTGCATTTGGCGATATGATCTCCTCCGGGGACGAGTTCAACAAGGCGATCAATCAGATGTCCTCTTCGACTGGTGCGACCGGAGCGGAGCTGGAAGGGCTTCGGGATGTGGTCAAGGATGTGTACGGCAATAACTTCGGGGATTCCTATGAGGATGCCGCCAATGCCGTGGCAGAGGTCACAAAGCAGACCGGACTGATGGGCGAGGAATTGCAGTCTGCCACAGAGGGTGCTATGGCACTCAGCGACACGTTCGGCTATGAAGTTAATGAAAGCACCCGTGCTGCATCGGCACTCATGAACAACTTCGGGATCAGTGCCGAAGAAGCATACAATTTCATTGCCGCAGGAGCACAAAATGGTGCCGATCAGAACGGCGATCTGCTGGACACCCTCAATGAGTATTCCACACAGTATGCGGCACTGGGACTTTCCGCAGAGCAGTTCACCCAGAGTCTGATCTCCGGGGCAGAATCCGGGGCGTTCTCCATCGACAAGGTGGGCGATGCGGTCAAGGAATTCAATATCCGCTGCAAGGACGGCAGCGAGTCCACCGCAGAGGGATTCGCCATGATCGGCATGAATGCAGATGACATGGCACAGCGGTTTGCGGCTGGCGGCGATACGGCACAGGAAGCGTTTTTCCAGACTGTCCAGGCGTTGGACAGCATTGCCGATCCGGTGGCGAAAAACCAAGCTGCCATTGACCTGTTCGGCACACAGTTCGAGGACTTACAGGCGAACTTGCTACCTATGCTGGCAAACATGGAAGATGCGTCCGGTGTGGCGTATGATGCACTGGGACAGATCGACGAGGTCAAGTATGATGACATCGGCAGTGCGGTAGAGGGACTGAAACGGACTGTCAGCGGTTTCTCTCTGGATATGAAGTCCACGCTGTCTGCCGGAGCAGCAGATGCCATTTCCGGTATCATCAATGTGATGAACGGCGGAGATGCTGCCGGGATCTTTGACGGGCTATTTGAAAGCATCAACAGTGTGATCGACTCCATCGGCAGCAGATCCAGCGGCATGGTGGAAGCTGGTAAGAAGATACTGGGCGAATTTCTTTCCGGTATCCGGGAAAACCTGCCTGGCATTCTCAGTGCCGGAACAGAGATCCTAAACAGCATCGTCCAGGGCATTTCGGAAAATGCTTCGGCATTACTGGAAGCAGGACAGACACTTTTGAACGGCATTATTACAGCGATTCAACAGGCATTGCCGAATCTGCTGCCCATTGCGGTGCAGCTGATCACCACGCTGATCAACGGATTGTCCGAGGGATTGGTGGCACTGATGGAGTATGTGCCGCAGATCATTCTAGCCATTGTCAATGTGATCGTGGAGAATCTGCCCACGCTGATCGTGGCAGCTATCGAGATCCTGAACGCTCTGGTAGGCGGTCTGATAGACAATGTCAGCACGATTCTAACAGCGGTCATTATGATTATCATGACACTTGCAGATATGATAATCCAGAATCTCCCTCTCCTGATCGATGCCGCCATTCAGATCATTATGGCATTAGTCAATGGCATTCTGGACAATCTGCCGCAATTGATCGAAGCGGCAATTGATATGATATTTGCCATTGTCAACGGACTGATCGAACAATTGCCACAGCTGATCGATGCAGCCATTCAAATTGTCACAGCTCTGTTTCAAGGACTAATAGACAACTTGCCAATGATCATTGAAGCAGCAATCAAGCTGATGTATGGTCTGTCTTCCGGGTTGATCAAAGCAATTCCGGATCTTTTGAAAGCGATTCCCCAGATATGGGGAGCGATCTGGGATGCGATCACCGAAGTGGACTGGCTGGAACTGGGCGGCAACATCCTGAAAGGCATTGCCAACGGTCTGATCGAGGGTGTTTCTGCTATCTGGGATACGGTGCAGGACGTTGCCGGACAGATCTGGGACGGATTCAAGGACTTTTTCGGGATCAATTCCCCGTCTAAGCTGATGCGTGACACTGTGGGTAAATTTTTACTGCCCGGCGTTGCCATAGGCATGGAAGACACCACGGGCGACACTGCCGATGATCTGAACCGTTCGCTGGATGCCATGATGGACAAGGTGGACACCGACCGGCTGCAAATGCAGCTGGATTCTGCGGTACAGATGCAGGGATATTCCAGCATGGGAACTGCCGGAACGGCAGTACAGTACAATCCGCCGGAGAAGACCGCGGCGGAAGAATATCGGCAGCCGCAGCAGAACGGGGATATTATCATTCCGGTGAACATCGGCGGCACACAGCTGGAAACCGTTGTGGTCAAGGCGGCACAGATCGCCAATGCACGAAGCGGAGGGGAAACATTATGAGACTTGTGAATATTTGGGCGAAGTCGCCGAGCGGCACTTGGTCTTGTGCTGCCAATATGCGACAGCTGGTTAACGGAGATTCTACTGCGGAGCCTCTGGGAAAACGATTCCAAAGTGCTGCCGGAACACAGATCTATTATCCGGTTCTGGCGTTGGTGAAAACCATTCCACTGTCGTTTGAGGTGCACGGAGATACCGCCTTGTCCAAGCTGATGAGTGTGCTCAGATGTGGTGTACTGTATCTGGACGGTGCAGTTTATCCGGCACAAACAGGGGCAATTGTTCCATTTGACCAGCATCTGGGAGATTGTTTGATCCTGTCCGGAAACGTTTCTGTGACCACGATTTCTGTTAGTCGTGAGATCTATCGCGTATCTTTTTCGGCAATCCGGCAGCTTGGTCAGGAGGAATTTGGTGAAATTCCGTATTTTGCCCCGCTTTTCAGTAATTCCCAGATCTCTTTTTCCGGCGTGGAAATCGTACAGGACAGCAATGGCACTCCCTTTTCGCCGCTGGCATATTTGCAGTCCAGAAGCGGCAAACGTCTGGCAGACGGCTCTGTGCAACTGCCGGACTATACGACCGAAAGCACAGACGTAATCTATCTGCATTTCTATGTCGGTGCAAATTTGCTGCAAGCGGCTTCGCCAAAAATTTTGATATATGGTGTCAACGGGTATCCAAATGCGGAGAGAGATCTGACGGCGTATTTTCAAGATTCCAGCGGAAATTGGATCGGCAGCGTCATTGGGATCGGGATCACCGGAACAGTGACAAACGCCTATGTGCGGATGCAGTGCGGCGATATTGACCGCATTTATCGTCTGCGGATCGATGCACCGAATTTCCGGGAGGATGAGATATGATCATTGCAGAATCTATTCGGGTGGAGGTATACAAATACAACTATGCCGCACACGGCTATGATCTGGTTACCACACTGACGGAATCCAGTATCATTTCTGCCGGCGGCAAGCGGCAGTGCTGTGCAGACGGCACATTTGAGATCGGCGGCGTGTATGCTGCCACGTTTTCCATGCAGGCAAAGATTCCGGGAATGACCACATTTCAGGTGCGTGGGGCAAAATTACGGGTACGTTCCAAATACGGCACTGAATCCGCATGGCACAATATGGGCACATTCTGGGTCACGGATGCCACCCGTGTGGGCGAGATCTTTTCCGTCAACGCACAGGACTCTGTGGGGTGGCTGGATACGTCCAGCTATAACAGCACATCGGAATCTGCCGTCAAAGCTGTCGGAAAGGTGCTTGCAGACAAGTGGCAAAACATCGGAATCGGAATCGACCAGTGGGACGAAAACGGAACTGAATACGGCGGCTGGCTGCAATATCTGACGGACTGCACCAATACCTTTATCCAGTCCCAGACCGGCGTAAAAGAGATGCTGCACTGGAAAGCGTATGACAAGGCAAGACGGGAAACTTATGGCAGGTACTGCAACGACAGGATCTATGCAAAGGTCAACGGGAAATGGTCACAAACCATATATCCGGCAAAGTTTTATCTGAGTGCGGAAAACAGCAACAGCGACTCTGACTGCCCACGGGATTTTTACCGCTATCTGGCAGAACTGGCTTTTGGGTTTGTGTATGCCAGACCGGAGGACGGAGCTTTGGAACTGGGACAGTTCGGGAACGGTTATCACGGAAGTGTCAGCATCGGCATGTCAGAAATAGAATACGATTCCTGTGAGATGGCAGATTATGAGATCCATATGCTGCGTACAGATGCCCGTGTGGAACTGGAAGATGAAAAATCTGCATGGGCATGGGTAAGACATAGTTCTCCGGATTACAGCACCAGTTCTTTTCAGCGATTTCTGATCGAATCCAATCCGTTTCTGGATGGTTTTGCAAAGGATTTTGTATTCAGCAGCGGCTATGGACTGAGTACCATTCCCCATTCTATGTGGCTCGCAAGATATTCTTCCGACACCGGGAATCAGTATGCAGTGCGTCCGTTTTCCTGCACCGTACACAGTACAAAACGGTTTCAGCTGGGACAGAAAATCAAGCTCTCCTATCGGGATTTTCATGAAACCACTGCCAAGAGCTATGACAGCATTATCACTGCCATTGAATGGACATTTCGGGGCGGTACAAAGCTTTCCTGCGGCGGCGAGGACAGCCGCGTGATGGCGGACTGCATCCGTTCTTCCAAGGGCGACAAAGTCCGCAAAGAGGCACGAAACCGATGCAGAGCGTTGGAAAAACGAGTTCAGAAACTGGGAGGGTAAGACATGATATTGCAGGCAAACAAGAAATTCATTGACACCAGCCATGTGGCACATCTGCTGACTGCCGGAGAAAAGTATGCGGACAAGCTTGTCTTTTCCGTAGAGCGATTTTATCAGGAAACCGATCTGTCCGGCTGTCTGTTTGTGATGCGTGGTGTCAACAGTGCCGGAAATCTGGCACTGGAAACGCTTTCGCAGGAAGTCATGGAAACAGAGATCCGGCTGACATGGAACGTGTCTTCGGCGTTTACTGCGGTTTCCGGTATGCTGGCGTTGGAGATCGTCTGCTATGACAACAGCGACCGCATTCTGAAATACACGGTCACGCCCATGCAGGTGAAAGCCTCTGTGCTGGAGGAATACAGCGGCGGTGTGGACGCTATCGAGGAAGCACTGAAAGAAATGGAACGGATCCTGACGGAAACCAGAACGATTTCGGTACAGCTGCCGCAGATCCGAAACGGCACATGGTGGCTGTATGATGCCGACAGCGGAGCGTATACCGACAGCGGTCTGCCGGCTCGTGGTGAAAAAGGCGAACCGGGAGAAAAAGGCGATCTGGGCGAGCAGGGCGTTCCCGGTGAAAAGGGAGAAACCGGAGAAAAGGGTGAGCCGGGTGCAAAGGGCGATCCCGGCGAAAAAGGCGAACCCGGTGCACCCGGAAAAGACGGTGCAGACGGCGTAGACGGACGTGACGGTGCGGACGGAAAATCCGCCTATCTCCTTGCAGCAGAGCATGGCTACAGCGGTTCTGAATCCGAGTGGCTGGCATCTTTGAAAGGCGAAAAGGGAGATGCCGGACAACCGGGGGAACGTGGAGAAAAAGGGGATCCGGGAGAGCAGGGCATTCCCGGTGAAAAAGGCGACACCGGTGCAGACGGGAAAGACGGTTTTTCCCCCATTGCTGCTGTGGCGAAAGACGGCAGCACGGTGACCATCACCATCACAGATGTCAACGGTACAACCACAGTAACGCTGACAGAGGGTGCGGCAGTAGACCTCACCCCATACGCAAAGACGGTCTATGTGGACGGAAAGGTGCAGGAGCTGTCCGACAGCCTGACGTATACCTTGCAGGAGCATACGCTGTCCATCACGCATCTGGAGGAATCCGCACACACCCACGACAATCTGGACGTACTGAATAAGATCAGCGGAACAGAGTGGACACAGCTGGTTTCCATCAAGCATTACCACAACAACATAGAAACGCTGAACAGCATTAGTCCGGCGGACTATGAGAATCTGAGTAGCAAGTTTCCGGCGAGAATCACGGCGTTAGAGGATTCTTTGGGCGACATTGCAACTGCTCTGGCGGACATTGTGGAGGTGACGGCGTAAATGGCGACAATTGCACAGTACATTGCAGAGATCAACCACCAGCGTGACCTGCTGGCAGGGCATCTGGTTGCCCGTGGCATTATCGCAACGGCAGACGAAAAGCTGAATCTGCTGGTACACAAGGTTTCCCTGCTGCCCTCTGGCTCGACCGAAAAAACAGTGATTTTTGATGCAGACCACCGGGACGGAATCTTTCTTTCCCACAATAACACCTTGTACAGTCTTTCTGCGTTTACGGCGGTATATCCGGACTTTTGCAGCAGCAAAAATGAGTATGCCCTGAACTATTCCACCTCTATTTTTGGATGGGATTATTCCTGCTACACCTGTTCGACTGTGCCGCTGACGCTCTCTGCGGCAACACAGATCGCCATGCGGTTTCTGGCAAGCAGCACAGAAACCGGCATCATGCGGCTGGTACAGTCGGACAGCGGCACAGCAGAGGACATTCTCAGCAAGGCACAGACAGAGGGCAGCCATATTGACCTGTCCTTGCAGTGGCTGTACAGCACGGATTATATCACCACGCTGACCCCCTGCGAAGGTGTCACCACAGGCACATACTATCTGGCATGGGTCGGACGGAGCAACAACAGCCGTCCGCTGATCCGGTCGATTACAGCGATTTAAGGAGGTTATTTTATGAATCTGATCGAGGCAGTTGAGCAGCTGAAAAGCGGCAAGGCGATCCGGCGGAGCAGCTGGGGGGATGCGGCGATTCAGGCGGCACAGCTGGAAAACGGACAGTATCAAATCTTTGCTTCTGGGAATCTCACGCCGGAAATGCTGGTTTTGCTTTCCGGCGACTATGAAGCAGCAACGGGAACGGAGGAAACATAATGGAAGTTTTGGGTATTACAGCAGTCGCAGCAATCACGATCATCTGCTATCTGGCGGCAGAGATCATAAAGGTCACATCTTTGGATAACAAATGGATTCCGGTGATCTGCGGCATTTCCGGCGGTGTTCTGGGAATTGCGGCGTTGTTCTGGATGCCGGATTTTCCGGTGCAGGACGTACTTTCGGCAACAGCGGTCGGCATTGTGTCCGGACTGGCAGCAACGGGAGCAAATCAGATTTTTAAGCAGTTCAGGAGCTGATGAAATGGCAACATATGCGTATGAAGATAATCCGCAGCTTTCGGCACATTTTTGTGCCAGAGAATTCCGCTGCAAGTGCAGTTCTCCGCACACGTTTCAAGTATCAGAACAGTTGATTTCAATGCTGGAACGGCTGTACACGGCACTGGACTGCGGCAAGATCATCGTCAACAGCGGCTACCGCTGTGCAGCACATGACAAGGCAGTTGGCGGAAACGGAGCAGGACAGCACACCAAAGGTACGGCGGCAGACGTGGTGTGCTATGACAAGTCAGGCAGCGTAATCTCAGCAAAGACGGTGTGCTGCAAGGCTCAGGATCTGGGTTTCGGCGGCATTGCCAATATCACCGGTGCTTATACTTCGGTGCATCTGGATGTACGCACCGGCAGCCGATATTATGGTGATGAAACCAAAGGCACAAACACAGTGACAAACAATTTCTACAGCTATTTCGGCATTGCAAAAGCACAGCAGCCGTCTGGAATTGTGGCAAAAGGGATTGATGTTTCCAGGCATCAGGGTGTAATCAACTGGGAAAAAGTCAAGGCATCCGGGCAGGTGGATTTTGCGATTTTACGGGCTGGTTTTGGGAAAGAATCCAGCCAGATCGATGTGCAGTTTGAACGGAATTACAGCGAGTGCAAACGGCTTGGAATTCCCTGCGGTGCGTACTGGTACAGCTACGCCAAAACTGCCGCAGAAGCGTGGCAGGAGGCTGCTGTGTGCCTGTCTGCTCTGGCTGGAAAGCAGTTCGAGTATCCAATCGCATTTGACATCGAAGAACAGGCAAGTTTGCAAAATGCAGATGCCCTGTGTCAGGCGTTTTGCAGTGCGTTGGAATCTGCCGGGTATTATGCGGCAATTTATACGTTCAAGTCGGCTCTGGAAAGCTGTATCGGGGACGATATAAAAAGCCGGTATGACGTGTTTCTGTCTCATGTGGATGTGAGCAGATCGTCCTATGCCGGGAATTATGGGCTGTGGCAGTACAGCTGGAAAGGCAGCGTTTCCGGCATTGTCGGCGAGGTGGATCTAGACTATGCGTATCAGGATTATCCGGCGATTATCAAAAATGCGGGGCTGAATGGATTTGCAAAAAGTGCAACAACCACTCCGGCGGCGGATACTGGAAAAGACACTTTGGACACTGGGAAGGACACTGATATGCTGGGGCAGATCTTGCAGCACGTTGCCAGCATTGATGAGAAATTGAACGGGTAAAAACAGCGGTGAAATGCCGTTTATAGGTAGTAAAAAACGCTCTTGAACGTGGTGTTCAGGAGCGTTTTTTTCGTTTTGCGTGTCAGTTTTTTGCGTTTTGCGTGGCAGGCTACA
>ENA-OQHR01001162-OQHR01001162.1-human-gut-metagenome-genome-assembly--contig:-NODE-1162-length-14039-cov-3.483598_pt1 | contig 14039 bp, 10 predicted proteins | sample MGYA00242566_ERZ504725 | MGnify/ENA primary metagenome ERZ504725 (study PRJEB26092, sample SAMD00036217) | human gut metagenome | host: Homo sapiens | study: EMG produced TPA metagenomics assembly of... | reverse complement strand
AAGAAAGAGTCGCCAGATCCTTATGGTCATAAGTGTGGTTTCCAAGCTCACAGCCCAGTTTTTTCATGCGTTTTACTTCGTCCGGAAAACTGGCAATCTCAGTACCCACCATAAAGAAAGTTGCCTTTGCATTATTTTCTTCCAGACAGTCCAGAAGACGGTCTGTAAAAGAACTGGGACCATCATCAAAAGTAAGGGCGACCGACTTCTTTGCCGTAGATGTACCGGACTTGTCAGAGGTGTCTGACTTACCTGAAGATTTCTTCTTCGAGGATTTTTTCTTTGGTGTATAATCTTTCAGAGAACCATCTGTATCCAGTTCATAAGTTTTCTTATCTATTATCACAGTCCCTGTCTGCAGAATGCCATCCATATCAAAATAATACCGCTTCTTTCCGATATCTGTCCAGCCTGTCTGCATAATACCGGTCTCATCCATATAGTACTGTTTCCCATCTGTATCTGTGAACCATCCTGTGTATGGCTTATCATCTACCAGAAACATCCAGTTACTTCCACTGGAAGCCCAGCTGCCCTCTGATGCCTCAGGCGAGATATCAGTGCTTAATGCAGGACCGCCCGGAGAAGCTTCAGATGAATCTGAAGAAGTGCGTCCAAACAGTTTCCCGGAAGAAGAATCCGTAAAATTATCATTGCTATCAGTCAATGTTTCCTCAGAAGTAAACTCCGCAGAATCCTGATCTTCTGACACGAAAGCTCCGGCATCGCTGATGGCATCTGCCTGTGAAGTCACAGCGGAAGAACGGGTGAAAATTCCTCCAAGTATCAGACACAGAATAACAGAAAGTGCGATCAGCCACCGGTTTGTACGTGGTAAATGCTCTGACATGAAAGCCTCCTTTTTGATAAAATCAGTGACAAAAAGATATCCTGTCATTCGATATCATACAATAAAATCTGACAAAATACAAGGCGATTCCCCATTCCTGCCCTTTTGAAAAAAATTCCAGAAAAATTCCATCAAAATTTCACCGTTGATAAGATGTACAAAAAATTATATAATAGAACAATGGACGAAAAAATCAGAATAAACAAATATTTAAGCGAGGCAGGAATATGCTCCAGACGGGAAGCCGACCGGATGATCGAAGAGGGAAGGATTACGGTAAACGGAAAAAAAGCAGAAAGCGGTCAGAAAGTCAGCCTGGAAGATGAGATCTGTGCAGACAATATACCTGTCCATAAAAATGAAAAAAAAGTACTGCTTCTTTTTAACAAACCCAGAGGGATCGTGTGCAGTACAAAGCAGCAGTTTGATGAGACGACGGTAACAGATTATCTGGATTATCCTCTGCGTGTTTATCCTGTGGGCAGACTGGATAAAGAATCACAGGGCCTTCTCCTTCTGACAAATGAAGGAGATCTGGTCAATAAGATCATGCGCGCCGGAAACTATCATGAGAAAGAATATTTTGTGACAGTGAATAAGCCGGTGGACAGGGAATTTGTCCGAAGGATGAGCAAGGGAGTCCCTGTTCTTGATACAGTGACCAGACCATGCAGAGTGGTGCAGACAGGAGAATGCAGCTTTCGGATCATTCTGACACAGGGACTGAACCGGCAGATCCGCAGAATGTGCCGGTATCTGGGATATGAGGTACAGAAGCTGAAAAGGATCAGGATCATGAATCTGACTCTGGACGGGATCAGAGAAGGCGAATACAGAGAGATCACAGCACAGGAATGGGAAGAACTGAACCATTTACTGGAATCTTCCACAAGTGAAACAGTGATCAGAACAGGAGAACAGAATGGAAACAGCAGCGATCATGCGAATGAAAGAGCTGGTGCAAAAGCTGGACAGGGCAGCAAAGGCGTATTACCAGCAGGATACAGAGATCATAAGCAACAGAGAGTACGATCAGATGTACGACGAGCTTCAGGCTCTGGAGAAAGAGACAGGCACTGTTCTGGCAAACAGCCCAACCATAAGCGTAGGGTACGAGGCAGTTGACCAGCTTCCAAAAGAAGAACACGAATCCCCCATGCTGTCTCTGGACAAGACTAAGGACAGAGAAGTTCTGAGGGAATTTATCGGGGAACACAAAACGCTTCTGTCATGGAAGCTGGACGGACTGACGATTGTTCTTACCTACGAGAATGGAGAACTTGCCAAAGCAGTTACACGTGGAAACGGTGTGACAGGAGAGGTTGTCACCAATAATGCCAGAGTATTTAAGAACGTTCCTCTTAAAATCCCGTATCAGGGAAGACTGGTGTTGCGTGGGGAAGCGATCATTACCTATTCGGACTTTGAACGGATCAATGAATCCATAGAAGACGTTGATGCGAAATACAAGAATCCGAGAAACTTATGCAGCGGTTCTGTCCGCCAGTTAAACAATGAGATCACAGCCCGCAGGAATGTACGTTTCTACGCATTTACGCTGGTAAGCGCCGACGGGGTTGATTTCCATAATTCAAGAGCCCGGCAGTTTGAATGGCTGAAAGAACAGGGATTTGATGTAGTGGAATACAGGACAGTCACAGCTTCAACGCTGGATGAAGCCATGGAATATTTTTCAACTGCGATCACTGAGAATGATTTTCCGTCAGACGGACTGGTTGCTCTTTATGATAATATTGCATACGGAGATTCCCTTGGAAGAACAGCGAAATTTCCCAGAAATGCTTTTGCATTCAAATGGGCAGATGAGATCAGAGAAACCCATCTTCTGGAGATCGAATGGAGCCCGTCAAGAACAGGGCTGATCAATCCGGTGGCTGTTTTTGAACCGGTTGAGCTGGAGGGAACCACTGTGAGCCGCGCCAGCGTACACAATGTGAGCATTCTAAAAGAATTGCAGCTTGGTATCGGGGATACGATCACTGTATATAAAGCAAATATGATCATTCCGCAGATTGCAGAAAACCTCACACGCAGCAGTAAACTGGAAATTCCGGATACCTGCCCTGCATGTGGCCATGGAACACAGATACAGAAGGTAAATGATGTGGAGGCACTTTACTGTACAAATCCTGACTGTGCCGCAAAGAAGATCAAATCCTTTGCACTTTTTGCAAGCAGGGATGCCATGAACATTGACGGACTGTCAGAAGCAACACTGGAGAAATTCATTGCAAGAGGCTTTATTCATGATTTCGGAGATATTTTTGAGATTGGAAAGCATCGTGATGAGATCGTGGAGATGGACGGATTCGGGGAGAAATCCTTTGAGAACCTGATGACCAGCCTTGATAAAGCTAAGGAGACTACTCTTGCGAAGGTGATCTACAGCCTTGGAATCGCCAATATCGGTCTTGCCAATGCAAAAGTGATCTGCAGGCATTTTGATGATGATCTGGAGAAGATCCGCCATGCAGATAAAGAGGAAATCAGCTCTATTGATACCATCGGACCGGTAATTGCCGGAAGTCTGACTGATTATTTTTCAAACGAGGATAATAACAGAAAACTGGATCATCTGATGAGCCATCTGACTGTTAAGAAAGAAGAAAAGACAGGTGAGCAGATTTTCCGGAACATGAATTTCGTTATCACAGGAAGTGTGGAGCACTTTGCAAACAGAGCACAGGCAAAGGAATTTATTGAGTCTCTGGGAGGCAAGGTGACCGGATCAGTAACATCGAAGACGAACTACTTGATCAATAATGACACAACTTCCAATTCTTCAAAGAATAAAAAAGCCAAAGAACTGGGAATTCCGATTCTTTCTGAAGAAGATTTCCTGAAGATGGCACAACAATAAAATAATAAGAACAGGAGATAAGATAATGCCAATTAAAATACAGAGCGATCTGCCAGTAAAAGAGATTCTGGAAAAAGAAAATATTTTCGTGATGGATGAGTCACGTGCATCCCATCAGGATATCCGCCCCATTCAAATTCTCATTCTGAACCTGATGCCTCTGAAAGAGGAGACAGAGCTTCAGCTTCTGCGTTCCCTTTCCAACACGCCGCTGCAGGTAGATGTCACCTTTATGGCAGTACAGAGCCATGAAGCGAAGAATACATCTGTGAGTCATCTGAATAAATTTTATCAGACATTTCCGGAACTGAAAAATAACAAATATGATGGAATGATCATCACAGGTGCTCCTGTAGAGCAGATGGAATTCGAAGAGGTAGACTACTGGAAGGAACTGGTAGAGATCATGGACTGGACAAACACCCATGTTACCTCCACCATTTATCTGTGCTGGGCTGCACAGGCAGGACTCTACCACCACTATGGACTGAAAAAGCGCAAACTTGATAAGAAGATGTTCGGTCTTTTCTGGCATAAAGTGATGAACCGTAAGATTCCGCTGGTACGCGGATTCGACGATATGTTCCTTGCACCTCATTCCAGACATACGGAAGTTCCCATCGAGGATATCCATAACTGTAAAGAACTGACAGTGCTTGCTGAATCCGATGAAGCAGGGCTTTTCCTTGCAATGGCAGACGGCGGCCGCAAGATCTTTGTAATGGGACATCCGGAATATGATCGTGTGACTCTTGACGGTGAGTACAAACGTGATGTCAGCAAAAACCTGCCCATCGAAATCCCGGAGAATTATTACAAAGACAACAACCCGGAAAACAGACCGCTCCTTATGTGGAGAGCACATGCGAACAACCTGTATACAAACTGGCTGAATTACTATGTCTACCAGTCAACTCCATTCGACCTGTATGGAACACCGGATTTCAGCGAGATCTAAAGGGTTTGCGAGAAGTTCAATTTCACTATCTTACCGTATTTTTACGTAATTTCATGCGAAAATGGAGTAAAAATGGGGTATGGATTCAGTAAAAATGGGGTATGACATATATCTAACAATGTATAATAGGGAATTTCACACAGTAAATGCCTGATATTGCCAATTGAATATTTTAAACATCTGAATAAGTCCATGTACTTGTATAACTACAGGTATGTGGGTTTATTACTATAAAAAAGAAACCAGTAATAAAAGTAATTCCAAAGAATGATATAAAACTGTGTCCTGTATGCAAAATTGGAACTAAAAAGGAATCATTAATTGTTAATTATTTGGAAAATGGGAAGAACAAACGGAACTTGTTGACATCATATCATTGTGAAGTATGTAAATCTTCCTATATTCCAGATTCTTTATATCGTACTTATACAGCGCATAAAGATAAGAACAATATAGATGTGGAATTTGTAATGGAACAGGTAGCACAATAGTAGGATAACGGAAGGGAACTAAAACAGTCATCCGTATAACCATCCCCGTCCTTCACAGAATCAATTCTATGCTGAAATTCCTTATATATAGCCTTAAATTCTGGACGAAAACCATCTACCCTAACAACTTTACCCTTAAAGCATTTGCGTTGAAATTTGATGGTTATTTCTTTTGTATATTGTGAAGAAATGAGTATAAGATGACTGCTGCTACACTGATATCTATATCTGTTTTGTCAGAATCAAAAAACAGGTTGCTGAATAGACATAATCTATATTATAATACAAGCATAAGAAACTGAAATTTACAAAAATGAACAGGAGTGAGAGTAGTGCCAGAAATATCATTGTTTTACGGAATACGTGTTACCATGTATTATAATGATTATATGCCACCACATTTCTATGCAGAATATAATGGACAAAAAGCATTAGTAGATATTAATAACATTCAAGTGATTCGAGGTTCATTACCAAATAAACAACTTAGACTTATATTGGCGTGGTGTACTATCCATCAGGATGAACTGATGCAAAACTGGGAACTTGCAAAAGATATGAAGCCATTAAATAGAATTAATCCGCTTATCTAAAGGGGGAAATCATATGAACGAATATTTTCCGACAGTAGTACAGGTGATACCATTGGATAACTTTCATGTGCAGGTATTCTTTGATGACGGTAAGATTGTAGACTATGATGCTACAGAAGATTTGAAAGCAGAAATATTTAAGCCATTAAGAGATATTGATGCATTTAAAGAAGCTTGTACCGTTATGAATGGTACTCTTGCATGGGATCTTTCTGGCAACAGAGATGAATCCAGTTGTATTGATATTGATCCGTTTACTGTATATGAGTTAGAATCCATTAATAATCTGATTGCTTGAATAATGTGATCACAATTTAATATGAGCAGCATGAAAGCCCTCGGGAGTTAATCCTGGGGGGCTTTTGGTATAGCCAAATCCGGTGAAGTATGTTATTATATGCATCAGTTCTCAGAATCGGGAATATTCAGTTGAGATAAGAAAGGACACAACAATCATATGAACATAGGAAACAATATAGGAAATATCATGAAGATCACAGGCGCATGGAACACCTTTAAGAGCAATCATCCCAAGTTCCCGGCATTCTGTCAGGCAGTTTCACGCAAAGGGCTTAAAGAAGGAAGCATTATTGAAATTGCGATCACCACTCCTGAGGGAGAGAAGATTGAGACAAACCTGAAAGTAAAGGACAGTGACCTGGAATTACTGAAACAGTTGTCTGAACTGAAAATGTGAAAAAGTTTACAAAAATTTTATTTGAATAACAGGTATAAATCTGCTATAGTATTCTATGTTGGTTAAGTTGATTATTATTCGTTCCCATATATAAGAATGATAGGTTCTCAAAAGAAAGAAGAGGAAGAAAATTGCGTAAAAAATCACATATTTTATTAGCAAGATACCTTGCGGATCAGATGCAGACCACAGCAAGCCTGCAGTCTCACAGAAAGGCTTTCTGCCTGGGCAGCATTCTGCCGGATATCAAACCGTCCTTTATCACCAGAAGACACGAGTTCTACGGAACATTTGAAGATGTCAAGAACCGGATGAAAGAACTGGCAGATATCAGACCGGATGAGAGTAACCAGAGAGTTTACTGGCGGCGGTTCGGCGAAGTGATCCACTATATGGCGGATTATTTTACCTTTCCTCATAATAAAACATATACAGGAAGCTTCAGCCAGCATAATCATTATGAGAAAGTACTTAAGAACAGACTGAAAGAATGTATACAGCAGGGAGAAGCATATGCATATCTGGAACCGGCCATCCGCTTCGCAGATTTCTCCACCCTGATCGATTATATCGAAGCTACTCATGAGAAATACCTCAACAAGCTCCGCAGCGTGGAAGAGGATATCCGCTTTATCCTGAATATGTGTTTTCAGGTAGTGCAGGGACTGATACAGATCTGCATTGGTAATAAGAACTTTGCAGGAGCCATTCAGGCAGCCTGACAGAGATACGCTAAGAATACAGGAAGGCTGTGTGGAAATCATATCCGCACAGCCTTCCTGCATTCTGAAATATATCTTTCTCACTGCTTGATTCGGTTAAAATGTGACAAAAAAATGAATTTTGGTCAAATCTGGAATTTACCCGCCCTGAGCTGTTGATTTCAAAAAATGATTATGCTAGAATAAAACAGGTTAATATTTCGGGATAATTCACTTATGAAATAACATAATAATGTGAAAAAGTAATTTAGACAGTATGCCTTTATAAACAGGGGGTAAGGACATGCTCACAGTAAGAAGGGAGCAATTTAGATATATGAAAAACAAGTATCTTACCAGATTTTTATGTCTGACATTGATGTCAGGAATGGTATTATCCGGTCCTGCGTCCGTACTTGCAGCAGAGGATACTGCTGCGTATACAGCAGACGGTTCTGATTTCAGCGATTCCGGTGATTTTGATTCAGGATCAGGGGATCCTGCGCCGGCAGATCCGACTCCTGCAGAGCCAACACCTGCGCCGGTAGATCCGACACCTGCAGACCCGACACCGGCACCGGTAGATCCGACACCAACAGATCCGACACCAACACCTGCAGAGCCAACACCGGCACCGGCAGATCCGACTCCGACACCAACAGATCCGACTCCGACACCTGCGAATCCTACACCAACACCGTCTTCACAGATTACGAAGGCAGCCCAGGATGTGATCGACAGAATCAAAGAGTTGAACGCACAGACCATCACGCTGGAGAAGAAAGCCACTGTTCAGAGCATCCGCACTGCATATAATGCCCTGTCTGATACAGAGAAGGCACAGGTTTCTAATTATAATCTGCTGGTTCAGGCAGAAGCGACTATTGCTCAGCTGGAAGCGCAGAAGAACAATGCGAATACGAATAATCCATTTACGAGTAATACCAGTGCTGCACAGACCGGAACTCCGGTATATTATGCGTCCAATATCCACGCAGGTAAGGATTTCTATCTGGACAGCCTGAAGAATAACTACAATCTGACCTTCTCAGATGATTTCGCTTCTGTTATGGATGAGATCGAGAAGGAATATAAAGAGAAGAACAAAGTAGCAGATGCCAGCGATGTAAACGGCAGCAAGACCACCACATCTGCAGACAGTCTTCTGGTAAGAAACTGGCAGGATATCCTTGCAGTCTATGTATATCAGCAGAGCCAGGATGGAAAAACAGAATTTACCCTGGATTCCTCCTGCAAGAAAGACCTTGCGAAAATCTTTGCAGAGATGAACCCGATCGTAAGGGACAAGCAGGATATCACTCACGTTACATACGCTAATCGTAAAATCAACTACTATATTAAGAAAAATAAAATCGCAAAAAAGGATCGTACGATCCTTAAGAAATATGTGGAGACAGACTGCAAACTCCTCTGCGCGGTAGTAACAGCTGCCAACGGTTTTGTCCGCGAGAGCGTAGGAGATGATGTTTCCGAGGAAAGAGTAAATGTTATCTCCGCAGCCTATTCACTGGTTGGTAAAGTCGGTTACTTCTGGGGCGGCAAATCCACAGTGATCGGTGAAGATCCAGGCTGGGGAACCAGCGAGAAGGTATCAGCCGAGGGAAGCAAGAGCACTGGAACCATCCGCGCATACGGACTGGACTGCAGTGGTTTTGTCACCTGGGCAGTGATCAACGGATATCAGGATAAAGCAATGCAGGAAGCTGTAGGCGACGGAACTTCCGATCAGTGGGAGAAAGCAAACGTGGTAACTGAGGCAGATGCACAGCCCGGAGATCTGGTGTTCCAGAAAGGACCGGAAGCAGGAAGCGATAATCATGTAGGTATTCTCTGCGGTAAAACAGACGCAGGTGACTGGATCGCAGTACACTGCTCCTCCGGCAAGAATGGAGTAACAGTAGGCGAAGCATACAGTGCAAGCTTCCGTTACATCCGCCAGCCATCCTTCTACCCGACACAGGAACAGGTTCAGGAAATGCAGAGCAGCAGTACGGTAAGCACAACAACAGGTGATGCAGCAGCTTCCACAGGAACAGATATCTTTTCTGCAAATGTGACAGTAAGCAATACTCTGCAGGATGCGATGAAGTCAAACACTTCCGACTCAACAGGATTCACAACATCAGAATCCACTGAGAAGACTTCCATCCTTCCGGATAAGATCGACCTGTCAAAAGAGAAAGTCGCTGTATTTAAGGCAAAATAAAATGTATAAAAAATAAAATGTATAAAAGAAGAGAAAGTCATGCAAAAAATCCTGGCTTTCCCTTCTTTTTTATGTGTACCCTTCTTTATCTGCTAACTTAAACGGTTAAGTAAAAATTGACGGATTTGCTTATTAACCTGCGGAATATGCTTCAAAAACGAAAAAAATATGCAAAAATATGGAAACAAAAATTGACAAAGTGTACGAAATATGTTAACTTTAAAAAAATAATATAATGTCAGATGAAAAAGGAGAAATCCCTTCTTTTTTGTTGCTGATATTACAGTAAAATCTGAAGATGAGACACCAACAGATGATTTGTTCTGTAAACAGTGAACACACTGTTGTGTCCGGAAAAGAGATACACAGATGGCATTAAGACGTGAGAGAATGAGGCTTGGTGACATGCTCATCAGGCAGAATGTACTGACTGAAGATGAATTAAAGAAAGCCCTGGAATTGCAGAAGGGAAGCGGCAAGAAAATCGGTGAAGTTCTGGTAGATAATGGCTTCATCACTGAGGATATGATCGTGCGTGCCCTCCAGATGCAGCTGGGGCTTAAAGTTGTTCAGCTGACAGGTGTGACAATCCCTAAGGAAGTCCGAAATCTGGTCAGCGTGGACCTTCTCAAGAAATATACCTGCATTCCCTTTGAACTGGATCCCTACAACGCAAATATCCTTCATCTGGCAATGGCAGATCCGATGGATATGGCTGCGATCGATGACATATCTATCGTGACTAACCTGCAGATAGAGCCTTACATAGCTACTACCAGGGATATCCTTGCGGCAATAGATAAATGTTACGGTGCGTCAGAGACACTGGATGCAGCCAGACGTTTTACCCAGGAGAGGGCGCAGCTTCGTGGAGGAGCATCAGAGGATGATTCGGACACAGATGTAAGTGATGCGCCTATTGTACAGCTGGTCCGTTCCCTTATTGAACAGGCGATCCGCCAGAGAGCCAGCGACATCCATATCGAAGCTCTTGAGAATAAGGTTCGTGTACGTTACAGGATTGACGGTGCACTCTATGAGCGTATGGTATATGACAACAGCCTTCTCCCTGCGATTTCCACCCGTATCAAGATTCTTGGGGGTATGGACATCTCAGAGAAAAGGAAACCTCAGGACGGACGTATGTCCATTATGGTAGACAGACAGGATTATGATATCCGAATCTCCTCTCTGCCTACTGTGCACGGAGAGAAGATCGTAATGCGACTCTCTTCCAAACTGAACCTTACACGTAACAAGAAAGACCTGGGACTTCCACCCGATGAGATGGAACGTTTCAACCATATGCTGGCAAGTCCTTTCGGGATCATCCTTGTAACAGGACCGACAGGAAGCGGTAAATCCACTACCCTGTATACAGCATTAAGTGAATTAAATAAAGAAGCAGTCAATATCGTAACAGTAGAGGATCCTGTGGAGGCAGATATTGAGGGCATAAATCAGGTACAGGTTAACAATAAGGTAGACCTGAATTTTGCGTCAGCCCTTCGTTCTATCCTACGTCAGGACCCGGATATCATTATGATCGGTGAGATCCGAGACAGGGAGACTGCTGCTATTGCAGTACAGGCCTCCATAACAGGACATCTGGTTGTTTCTACATTGCATACAAATAATGCAGTAGGTACTCTGAACCGTATGGCGGACATGGGAGTGGAGAGATACCTGATCGCAGATTCTGTTGTGGGAGTTATCGCACAGCGCCTTGTGCGCAAGCTGTGCAGCCATTGCAAGAAGATGCGCCCTGCCACCTCTGAGGAGAAGAGAGTTCTGAGAATGAATACACAGGAGGAAGTAAATATCTACGAACCCTGTGGCTGTGATTTCTGCAGCCATACAGGATATTACGGGCGTATCGGTGTATTCGAGATCATGGAGGTCAACGACGAGATCCGTGACCTGATCGCAGAGAATGGGACAACAGAGGAACTGGAACGCGCAGCCAGAAACAGCGGAATGCGCACACTGAGAGATAATGGTATCAGCTATGTACTGAATGGCACCACCTCTGTGGAAGAGATGCTCAAGGCATCTTATGAATGATCGAGACTCACAGATTATTAATTTTACAACTATTAATATAGAAGGAATTCCTGCGGAACCGGAGTCCTCCGGAGAACCCAGGGAGTTACGAGGCAGATTAGGAAATATGTATGATTTAGATGAAATACTGATACAGTCAGTGAAGGTAAAGGCTTCCGACATCCACCTGACAACCGGCAGACCGCCCAGTTACAGGATTGATGGTGTGCTGTCTCCCATAGAGGGAGAACGCCTGACTCCTCAGATGCTGGAAGATATTCTCATGCCCCTGATGGATGTCCGTCACAGAGAAGAACTGCAGAATAACGGACAGACAGACTTCGCATATGCCATCTCAGGTGTGGGACGTTTCCGCGTAAATGTATTTAAACAGAGAGGAACACTTGCTTCTGTTATGCGAAGCCTTCCTTTCAATATCCCGGAACCTGAGGATCTTGGTATTCCTGCAGAGGTAGTGGAGATGACCACGCGGAAAAGAGGTCTCGTTCTGGTAACAGGGCCGACAGGAAGCGGTAAATCAACTACACTGGCTTCATTGATCCATGTGATAAACAGGAATTATCCATATCATATTATTACTCTGGAGGACCCGATCGAATATCTTCACAGACATGACAAGTCAGTGGTTAACCAGAGGGAGATCGGCAGTGATTCAACGAGTTACGCACAGGCACTGAGGGCTGCACTGCGTGAAGACCCGGATGTTATCCTGGTAGGAGAGATGCGAGATCTGGAAACTATTTCCACAGCGATCACAGCAGCGGAGACCGGTCATCTGGTATTCTCCACCCTGCATACAATTGGTGCGGACAAGACCATTGACAGGATCATTGATGTATTTCCGCCAAATCAGCAGCAGCAGATAAGGATACAGCTTGCCTCTGTATTAGAGTGCGTTGTATCCCAGCAGCTTCTTAAGAAAGCAGACGGAAGCGGCCGTGTGGCTGCACTTGAAATACTTTTTGCAAATAATGCAGTGCGAAACCTGATCCGGGAGAGCAAGACCTATCAGATATCCTCTGTGATGCAGACCAACAGACGTGCAGGAATGCAGACAATGGATGATGCACTGTATGATCTCTTTATGAGAGGTGAGATCAGTGCAGATGCAGTTGTGACCTATGCACAGGACCCGGTTGCAATGAATAAAAAGGTAAATTTTGAGATTTAACTAGCTAAACAGAAAGGACTGAGTAAATGCCCGGTTATTCCTATGTTGCTGTTGACCAGAGAGGCAAAGAGAAACGAGGCAGAATAGAAGCCGAAAACCGAGATGCAGTTTCCCAGCAGCTGAAAAAAGACGGACTTTTTCCTGTCGAGATCAAAGAACAGGGAATCCTGAACAAAGACATTGACCTGTCAATCGGTAAGAAAGTCAAGCCCAGAGACCTGAGTGTTTTTTGCCGGCAGTTCGTCAGTATCACCCAGGCAGGTGTTCCGATGAAGGAAGCCCTGCAGATGATGACGGAGCAGACAGAGAACAAATGGCTCAAGAGGGCGACAGCCGATGTGCTTCTCAATGTAGAAAAAGGTAATACACTGGCTGATTCCATGGCAGCAATCCCGGATGTATTCCCGCCGATGCTTGTCAATATGGTACATGCAGGTGAATCCTCCGGAAGTCTGGAGATGTCTTTTGACAGAATGGCAACGCATTTCGAAAAAGAGGCTAAGCTGAAGGCGACGATCCGTAAAGCAACAATCTATCCGATCATCCTGATCTTTGCGGTTATTGGTGTAGTTGCAGTTATGCTGCTCTATGTAATCCCGATCTTCATTGATATGTTTGCGGATCTGGATATTGAGATGCCGGCGCTGACGATGGGGGTCATGAACCTCAGTAAATGGACAGCCAGCCACTGGTACATCATCCTTGCTGTGGTAGCGGCAGTGGTTGCTGCACACCGCCTTATCTACAACACAGATCAGGGACGACTGAAGATTGACTATATCAAAATGAAAATTCCACTGTTCGGCAAGCTGACAGTCAAAACGGCCTGTGCCCAGTTTGCACGAACGATGAGTACCCTGATGGGAGCCGGTATTTCCACAACGGAATGTCTGGATACCTGCACTAAGATCATCAATAACATTCATTATAAGAATGCACTTCAGAAGGCAAAAGAAGAGGTAATGAAAGGTATTCCACTTTCGGAGCCACTTGCAGCCAGCGAAGTCTTTCCGCCGATGGTGTGCCACATGACCGGAATCGGTGAAGAAACCGGTAATATGGAAGAGATGCTCAGTAAACTCGCCGATTATTACGACGAAGAAGTTGAGATCACGACCCAGAGCGTACTTGCAGCTATGGAACCATTGATCATCGTGTTTATGGCACTGATTGTCGGTACACTGGTAATCGCCGTGATCATGCCGATGAGAACAATGTATGAAGGTTTAAACAATTTGTAATAAAAGTTTATAAATTTTTGCGATTGGGAACCGCATTAAAAGTTTCTACAAAGACACGGTTGTCACGTGGCAGGCATAGGTGCTGCGTTCACAATAGATCAATGGAGTGTGAAAAAGGGGGCTTTTCAAAAACCATAAGATCAGGCAACAAAAAGTAACAAGAAA
>ENA-OQHR01001160-OQHR01001160.1-human-gut-metagenome-genome-assembly--contig:-NODE-1160-length-14048-cov-4.453368_pt1 | contig 14048 bp, 8 predicted proteins | sample MGYA00242566_ERZ504725 | MGnify/ENA primary metagenome ERZ504725 (study PRJEB26092, sample SAMD00036217) | human gut metagenome | host: Homo sapiens | study: EMG produced TPA metagenomics assembly of... | reverse complement strand
CCGTGCCCAAGACGCTGGTGCGCTACCTGGTGGATTATGTGGCCGGGGAGTTAGGTGGCCGCACGGAAGAGATCTTGCGGGATGTGCTGGACACGCCGGTGTCGCCGGAGCTGCTGCCCCCGGACGCCAATGGCAAGATCGCCCAAAAAACGGAGGAGAAGATCGGCCCCTATGAATTGCATGACTTTTTCCTCTATCACTTTGTGCGCTTCGGCTTTGATCGGGAAAAGCTGGCCATGCTGGCGGAGAAAGCCTTTGATGGGCAGTATGATCGCCCCACCATTGACCGGTGGCTGACGGAATTTTTGCGCCGGTTCTTTATCAGTCAATTTAAGCGTTCCTGTATTCCGGATTCGCCCAAGGTGGGTTCTGTGTCGCTGAGCCCCCGGGGCGATTGGCGTATGCCCAGCGACGCGGCGATGCAGGCGTTTTTACAACCGGATGAACGGATATAAAGGAGTTGTTATAATGAAAAAAGCAATGGCATTGCTGCTGGCTTGCAGCATGGTACTGGCATTCGCTGCTTGCAGCAAAAAGCAATATACAGAACAGGAGGTCACAGCTGTGGTGGATGTGACCGATGAGAACGGCAAGACCGTTACGGATAAGGACGGCAAAGCCCAAACCCGGGTGGTTACCATACCCCAAACGGACGCCAAGGGCAACACCGTGGCGGCTGGGGAGAGCGCTGCCGACGGCAAGTCCGCCGGTAACAGCGGTTCGGCTGCAAAGGACGGCAAGACCGGCAAGGACAAGACGGAAAAGGCAACCAAGAAGAACGAAACCACCGCGAAAAAGACCACGACCACCACAACCACCGTGGCCGCCAATCGAAAAATTCACGTTTCCGTTTCTCTGCCTGCCGGCACAGATACCCGCACGGACAAGCTGCGCATTACCGTTAACGGCAAGCAGGTGGACGAGAAGAAAGTGACCTTGGAGATCGGCAACACCTTTACCTACACCACGGAGAAAAAGTACCGGGGGGATGTAAAGGTGCAGGTGGAGCTGGAGCACACGCAAAAGAGCGCCAAAGTCACAGTGAAGAAAGGCACGGACACCGCCAAATTCAATTTTGAAAATATTGAGAATCTGCTGGGTGACGACGACTAAGCGACAATTGGTGAAAAAAACGAAATAATCGACAAAAAAGCAGTGTCTATGCGCTGCTTTTTGTTATTATTATACAGAAACACTAAATTGTTGTGTTGAATTTCGCACGCCGGAGTGCTATAATTGGTATAGTTGTGGGCTTGCGCCCAAACTGAGGTTGTTATCTGTAAGATAAATACAGGAGGAAATTCCATGAACAGAAAGAAAAAAACCATGGACGGTAACAGTGCCGCTGCCCATGTCAGCTACGCATTTACAGAAGTTGCCGCCATTTATCCCATCACTCCCTCATCCACCATGGCGGAGGAGACGGACGCCATGGCCGCCCGTGGGGTCAAGAACCTGTTTGGCCAAACGGTCAAGGTGGCGGAGATGGAGTCTGAGGCCGGTGCCGCCGGCGCCGTGCACGGCTCTTTGTCTGCCGGTGCACTGACTACCACTTATACCGCGTCACAGGGTCTGCTGCTGATGATCCCCAATATGTACAAGATCGCCGGCGAACTGATTCCGTCCGTCATTCATGTGTCTGCCCGCTGCGTGTCTACCCACGCGCTGAATATCTTTGGCGACCATTCCGATGTGATGGCCTGCCGCCAGACCGGCTACGCCATGCTCTGCTCTGCCAATGTGCAGGAGGTAATGGATCTGGGTGCTGTGGCTCACCTGTCTACCTTAAAGAGCCGTGTGCCGTTCTTGCATTTCTTTGACGGCTTCCGTACCTCTCATGAGGTGCAGAAGATTGAGACCTGGGACTACGAGGACCTGCGGTCTATGGTGGATATGGACGATGTGCAGGCGTTCCGCGCCCGCGCCCTGAACCCGGAGAAGCCGGTGTTGCGCGGCTCTGCGGAGAACAGTGATGTGTTCTTCCAGCACAGAGAGGCATGCAACCGCTACTATAACGACGCGGTTGCCACCACTGAGATGTATATGAACACCATCAACGAGAAGCTGGGCACGGATTACCGGCTGTTTAACTACTACGGCGCGCCGGATGCAGACCGTGTGATTGTGGCTATGGGTTCTGTGTGCGACACCATTCAGGAAACCGTAGATTTTCTGAACGCGCGCGGCGAAAAAGTGGGCATGGTCAAGGTGCACCTGTATCGCCCCTTCAGCGCCAAGCATCTGCTGGCTGCCCTGCCGGAGACGGTGAAGCACATTTCCGTGCTGGATAGAACGAAGGAGCCCGGCTCCTTAGGTGAGCCGCTGTTCCTGGATGTGGTGGCTGCGCTGAAAGGCTCTGCCTTTAACGATGTGCCGGTGTACGGCGGTCGTTTCGGCTTAGGATCTAAGGACACCGTACCGGCGCATATTATCGCTGTGTACAACAATATGGCTGCGCCCCAGCCCAAGCCGGAGTTCACTCTGTCCATTGAGGACGATGTGACCCATTTGTCCCTGCAGGTGACCGAGAACCCGGACACCACCCCGGCAGGCACCACTTCTTGTAAGTTTTGGGGTCTTGGCTCCGACGGCACCGTTGGCGCCAACAAGGACTCTATTAAGATTATCGGCGACAATACGGATATGTTTGCCCAGGGTTACTTCTTCTATGACTCCAAGAAGTCCGGCGGCATTACCGTGTCCCACCTGCGCTTTGGCTCGTCACCCATTACCTCTACCTATTTGATCAACAAGGCAAACTTTGTGGCCTGCCACTGCCCGTCCTATGTGACCAAGTATGATATGGTACAGGATCTGGTGCCCGGCGGCACTTTCCTGCTCAACTGTATTTGGACCCCGGATCAGCTGGACAGCCAGTTGCCTGCGTCCATGAAGCGCTATATTGCAGAGAATAACATCCATTTCTATATCATTAACGGCATTAAGATCGCAGAGGAAGTGGGCTTGCCCGGTCGTGCTTCCACCATCTTGCAGTCTGCATTCTTTGCCATCTCCGGTATTTTGCCGGTAGAGAAGGCCATTGAGCTGATGAAGGCCGCTGTGGTTAAGAAGTTCTCCAAGAAAGGCGAGGCGGTGGTGAATGCCAACTTTGCCGGCATTGACCGTGGCGCCCAGGAGATCGTGAAGGTGGATGTGCCGGACAGCTGGAAGACTGCAGAAGACGCACCCCGCCGGCTGGAAGTACCCACCGATCGTCCGGAGATGAAGAAGTTTGTCAAGGAAATTTTGGATCCGGTTGGCCGCCTGCACGGCGACGATCTACCGGTATCTGCCTTTGCTGATCGGGCGGATGGCGTATATCCTGCCGGTTCTGCCGCCTTTGAGAAGCGGGGCATTGCCATTACCGTACCCCAGTGGGACGGCACCAAGTGCGCCCAGTGTAACCTGTGTGCCATGGTCTGCCCTCATGCAGTGATTCGTCCCATTGCTATGAATGCAGAGGAAGCGGCTGCCGCACCGGAGGGCACCACCATGGTGAAGCACAAGAGAGCGGATTATCAGTACGCCCTGATTGTGTCCGTACTGGACTGCACCGGCTGCGCCTCCTGCGCCAATGTGTGTCCCACCAAGTCCCTGACCATGAAACCCATTGCCAGCGAGCTGGATCGGCAAAAGATCTATGATGCACTGGTGGACACCTCCGAAAAACCGGAGCTGCTTACCAACAATACCATCGGCGTGCAGTACAGAAAGCCGTATTTGGAGTTCTCCGGCGCTTGCGCAGGCTGCGGCGAGACGCCGTATGCCAAGCTGGCCACCCAGCTGTACGGCGACCGTATGTACATTGCCAACGCCACCGGCTGCTCCTCCATTTGGGGCGGTTCCGCACCCTCTACGCCTTACACGGTAGACAAGAACGGCCACGGCCCCGCTTGGTCCAACTCTCTGTTTGAGGACAACGCTGAGTTCGGCTACGGTATGCTATTGGCACAAAAGCAGATCCGCGAGCGGCTGGCTATGGACGCCCAGCAGCTGCTGGACACCCCGGTGGCGGACAAAGCCCAGGCTTGGCTGGACACCTATGAGGACGCTGCTACCAATACAGAGCCTGCCCAGGCACTGATCGCTGCATTGCAGACGGCAGCGCTGGAGGGTGACGCCAAGACGGCGGCTGCCGATTTCCTGAAAGACGCAGATTATGCGGCCAAGAAGTACCAGTTTATCTTTGGCGGCGACGGCTGGGCCTACGACATTGGCTTTGGCGGCCTGGATCATGTGATCGCGTCCAATGAGAATGTGAACATTGTTGTGTTTGATACGGAGGTGTACTCCAACACCGGCGGTCAGGCCTCTAAGGCCACCCAGACCGGCGCTGTGGCCAAGTTTGCTGCCTCCGGTAAGGTGGTCAAGAAGAAAGACCTGGCGCAGATTGCGATGAGCTACGGTTATGTGTATGTGGCTCAGGTGGCTATGGGTGCCAATGCCAATCAGTGCTTAAAGGCGTTCCAGGAGGCTGCGGCTTATGACGGCCCGTCCATCATCATCTGCTATGCTCCCTGTATTAACCACGGTATTAAGATGCCCTTTAACCAGGCAGAGCAGAAGAAGGCAGTTGCCGCCGGGTACTGGAACCTGTTCCGCTTTAACCCGGATCTGGCCAAGGCAGGGAAAAATCCCTTTACCCTGGACAGCAAGGCACCCAGCGCCGATTATGTACAGTTCATCGAGGGCGAGACCCGCTACTCTGCGCTGAAGCGTTCCTTCCCCGGCAAGGCGGAGCAGCTGTTTAGCATTGCGGCGGAGAACTCTATTGAGAAGTACAACAAGTTGGCTGCACTGGTAGACTTCTACGCACCCAAGGGCGAGTAAAGCCAAATAAAAAACAAAGCGCTGCGGTTCGTCCGCGGCGCTTTTGCTTTGTGATAAAAAACAACCCCTGCACACCGGGTGCAGGGGTTGTTCCTTTATGTAAGGGCTTAGCCGTTGAGAATGGCAAAGTTCTCTTTGTTGGCCTTGTACAGGTTCTTAAACACTTTGAAGTTGCGGTCATAGACTTCCTTGTTGGCCGGGTTGGGCTTATAAGTGCTCTTTACCGGGATCAGCTTCTTTACATCAAAGATGGAGGGGATAGCGCCCATACCTACGGCGATACAAGCGGCTGCACCCACGGCACCGATGTTCTGCGGGGACTCTACCACCACCACATCACGCTGGAGAATATCGGCCAAAATTTGGCAGGTGGTTTCGCCCAAAGCGCCGCCGCCGCAGAAGCGCACGGTCTTGGACTTCTGATACTTGGTGGTCTTTAACTCCTGGCGCTCCAGCATCCAGCGCATGTGGAAGCAGATGCCCTCCACCACGGCGCGGATCAGCTCTGTTTTGCCTACATTCAGCCGAATGTTAAAGAACATACCGGCGGCATTGGGATCCTCAAAGGGACAGCGGTTGCCGTGGAGCCAGGGGGTAAAGATCACGCCGTTGGAACCGGCGGGAATGGTGTCGATCACTTCTTCCAGGTAATCATACATATTGAATTCTACCTGCTCCAGGCTGTCGGTAGCGTTGCCGTAGCGCTTTAAGAACACGCCGATCTCGTCCAGCGCCAAATGATCCTTGACCCAGCCTACGCACTTGTTGGAGGTTTCCAGCTCACCAAAGTAGTTAAAGGTCTCCGGATTGGCGCCTACAATGGCAGCCATCATCGCACCGGTATCAACCATCTGTTCCGGCACAACAGTGCCCACCCAGCCGGAGGTGCCGCTGTAAATATGGGCGTCGCCGATCTCTACCGCACCGGCACCTACGCCGATCAAAGAGGCGTCGCCGCCGCCGCCGTACACAGCGGTACCCTGAGCCAGACCCAGCTCCTCGGCAGCCTTGGCAGTGACTTCGCCCACTTTATCGGTGCACTTTTTGATCTCCGGCAGGTGTTTCATATCCACGCCTACCATATCGCAAATGGGCTTGCACCAGCCCTCGTGGCCCTTGCGGGTGTCATACAGCAGGGTGCCGAATGCAGAATCCTGGGTCATTACGAATTCACCGGTCAGGCGGCAGATGAGGTACTCTTTCACATCCAGCCACTTATAGACTTTCTTAAAGTTTTCCGGCTCGTGCTCCCGCACCCAACGGTACTTCCAAATGGGGTCCTTAACAGAGGAGGATACGGCACCGGTATAGCGCAGGTACTTGAGCAGCTTGGTCACTTCCGCACCGGCGATTTGTACGCCGTGGGCAATGCCCTTCTTCAGCTCATCGCCGGCTCGCTGGTCCATATAGGTCATGGGGCGGCGAATGCAATTGCCCGCTTTGTCTACCAGGACCAAACCCTGCATGGCAGAGCAGAAACTAATGCCCTCTACCTGGTCTTTGGTCACGCCTACGCACTTATTGAACACATTGCGGGTGGTGCTGCACATGGCGCCCCACCATTCATCGGCGTCCTGCTCGGCGCCGCCCTTTACGCCGGTCTCATCATCCACATACAGACCGTAGCCTGCGGTGTCAGAGGCCAGGATGCGCATGGTGTCACCGATCTCAATCAGACAGGTCTTGACCCCGGTGGTGCCCACATCGTAGGTGATTACATATTTGCTCATAAAATATCCTCCCATGGTGTTGTACGCGGTAAATACCGTCACTTCTTTTCAAATGTAAATGCGCTCTCCACAAATTTCAGCAGTTGACCGATCACCCGCTCCTCGTCCATTTTCTCCACATCTACGCCGGTGTAGAACTTAAACCGCTCCTTGTAGTAGTCGCAGGTGTAAGAGAATTGCAGGGACATCAGCAGATTGTCCAAAAAGAAGGCAAAGAGCCGAGGGTCCAGATCCGGGCGCACATCTCCCTTGGCCAGCGCCTGCGCAATGGCCGTGGTGTAGATGCCGCTGGTCTCGCTCTCAATCTCCCGCACCAGCATTTGGGTGCGCGCGCTGTCTTTCTCCGAGGCGATCTCATTATACAGCCGAATGTAATTGGCATTTCGCTTGGAATGGACGCAGGTGGCGCGAATGAGCTTTTCTGCCTTGATCAGCAGCTTGTCGTCGCTGGCCATAATCTCCTCGATCACCTGGGTCAGAATACGCATGCCCCGCTGAATGCAGGTGATGAACAGATCCTCTTTGGTCGCAAAGTACTTGTACATCAGCCCAATGCTGATTCCTGCGTTCTTGGCGATCACATTGATGTTGGCATTTTCGTACCCTTTGGAGGAAAACTCCTCGGTGCCCACTTCCAGTATGCGCTCCCGTCGCTCCTCGGAAATGCGGTCAAATGCGTCCTTGTGATGTTTATTTACCATTTCAAAAAATTTTGTAGCCTTGCACAAAGAACGGAAAAGCCCTTTGTGCAATCCGTACAAATACTCCCTCTCTGTAAAGCGTGAACCGCAATTCACTTTTCTTATATTATCATTATTTATCCGTTATTGCAAGAAATCTGAATAAAAATGCGGGAAAATTGAACAAATTATTGCAAGTATCTATTTGACAAATCATTAAAAAGTGATATACTAAAGGTGTATTTTATGTGAGCGATGGCTCACGCCCCTTGGGGTGAGCGACGACTCATGAATTTTAAGGAGGAACGACCATTATGGATACCCGATTTGCAATTTCTGAGTATCTTGATGCAGCGCAGGTCACCGCTCAGCTGGACGCGCTCATCAAAAAGCCCATTTATTCCATCAGCCCGGCTGCACTGAAGAAGTATGAAGAAGAATACTTCGACAAGAAGTGCGCTAAGTCTAAGGCGATGATCACCGAGGCAAGAGAGATCATTCCCGGCGGCGTGCAGCACAACCTGGCGTTTAACTATCCTTTCCCCATCGTAATGACCAAGGCCAAGGGTGCTAAGCTCTACGATATTGACGGCAACGAGTATTACGACTTCCTGCAGGCCGGCGGTCCCACCATCTTGGGCTCCAACGACGATGTAGTGAAGGAGAAGGTTAAGGAATTGCTGGACGATTGCGGTCCTTCCACCGGTCTGTTCCATGAATATGAGTACAAGCTGGCCAAGAAGATCTCCGACTGTGTTCCTTCCGTTGAGATGTTCCGTATGCTGGGTTCCGGTACAGAGGCCTGCATGTGCGCTGTGCGTGTGGCCCGTCTGGCTACCGGCCATAAGAACATCATCAAGATGGGCGGCGCTTATCACGGCTGGTCCGATCAGCTGGCATGGGGCATGCGTGTGCCCGGTACCCTGAATTTGCAGTCTCACGGCGTACCGCTGTTCGTATTCAAGCACACCCAGGAGTTCTTCCCCAATGATCTGAAGAGCCTGGAACGCAAGCTGATCCTGAATAAGTTCCGCGGCGGTACCGCTGCCGTGTTCATTGAGGCCATTGGTCCGGAGTCCGGTACCCGTCCGGTAGACAAGGACTTCCCCAAGGGCGTACAGGCACTGTGCCGCAAGTACGGCGCTCTGCTGGTTTGCGACGAGGTTGTGACCGGCTTCCGTATCGGTGTGTCCGGTGCGCAGGGCTACTTTGGCATTGATCCCGACATCACCATCTTCGGTAAGGTGATCGCCGGCGGTTACCCGGGTGCAGGCGGCATCGGCGGCCACAGAGAGGTTATGAAATACTTAGGCGCCGGCCTGGATAAGGGCAACGGCTCCGGCAAGAAGATTCATAAGGCAATGTGCGGCGGCACCATGGCTGCCACCCCCATCTCCTGCTGCGCAGGTTACACTGCCATTTGCGAGATCGAGAAGCGTAACGCCTGCCAGGTAGCCGGTAAGATGGCTGACCGTTTGGTACACGGCTTGCAGGCGCTGATCAAAAAGTATGACCTGCCTTTCGTGTGCTTCAACCAGGGTTCTGTATGCCACTTGGATACCGTTGGTACCATGCACTTTAAGGTGGACTGGAAGCATCCGTGGACCATTCCGCACACCTTGAAGGAGACCGGCAAGCGTCAGTCCGAGATGGAGCACATGGGCGCTGCTTACATGGCAGAGGGCTTGGTAACTTTGGCCGGTTCTCGTCTGTACACCTCCGCCGCTTATACGGAAGAGATGATCGACGACTGCCTGAACAGATTTGAGAATGTGTTCAAGAACTGCGTTTGCATCGAGGCGTAAGATTTTTTACCAAGGGCGGTACCGGGCAGTGATGCCCGGCCGTCCTTTTGGTGCTTTTGCCCCCGGGGCAAAAATACGATTTTAAGGGGAAAACACATGGCTTACGAATTAGAAGAAGCAAAAAAGCTGGTCGTTGCGGCCGGCAAAAAGCTGGTGGAAAGCGGTCTGATCGCCCGTACCTGGGGCAATGTATCCGCCCGTATTTCTGACACCCAGTTTGTGATCACACCCTCCGGTCGGGCGTATGAAACGCTGACACCGGAAGAAGTGGTTGTGGTTAATATTGAGGACTGCTCCTACGAGGGCGATATTAAGCCCTCTTCCGAGAAGGGTGTGCACGCTGCGGCGTACCGCCACCATCCCACCGTGGATTTTGTGATCCACACCCACCAGAAGGCGGCCACCATCGTCAGCATTACCGGCATGGAGATCCGCAATGTTTACAAGGAATTTCAGCCGGTCCTGGGCAATAAGGTGCCCTGCGCCGATTATGCTATGTCTACCACCAATTCTCTGCGCAAGAAGGTAGAGACATGCATTATGATGAACCCGGGCTGCCGTGCCATTATGTTGATGCACCATGGCACTCTGTGCATGGGCGATACCTATGAGCAGGCCTTTGAGATTGCAGACGCACTGGAGAAGTGCTGCCAGCGGGTGATCAAGGACAACTATCTGCGTCATTCCTGGGCAGAGACATATTCTGACGAAGGTAAGCGCAACTTTTACCTGAAAAAGAATGGCGCTGTGGCTATGCCGGAGAGCATTTGTGATCTGGGATCCTCTGTTCGCAACGGCAAGACCTTTAGCTTGACCGTTGGCGGAGAGACCGTTGATGTGGATTTGGAGACCGGGCTGGGCATTACCGGCATTGCACCCAAGTGCGCCAAGATCCATAAGGCCATTTATGACAGCCAGGATTGCTCCATCATCAAGCATGTGACCGATCCGGATGTGATCGCTGTGTCCTGCACAGGTGAAGATATGATTCCTATGATCGACGACTTTGCACAGATCGCCGGCGTGGATGTGAAAAACCGTCCGTGGATCGACGGTGATACAGACGCTTGTGCCAAAGATATTGCTAAGGCCATGGACAGCCGCAATGCAATCCTGATTCAGGGCAACGGTGCCATCATCACCGGCAATTCCGATGGGGATATGCAGGCGCTGGAGATCATTATGGATAAGGGCTGCGAGGCCGTGATCGACACGGATATTTTCAATCGCCCCCATTATGTGCCCAAGGTGGAGTGCTTCTTGATGCGCACCGTGTATTTGGCCAAGTATTCCAAAGAGATCAATAAAAAGTAAGGTGCTTTGCACCACCGCCACCCATTGCCTTGCAGTGGGTGGCTTTTTTGTTTGGAAAAAGGGATCCCACAATAGCATAAGGACGGCAATCTGCCGCCCCGCTTCTCTATACATACGCGCAAAAAAGGAGCCTCGCTGATGAAGCGAGGCTCCTTTTTACTTTGCTTTTACTTTTCCAGCACCAGGGTGGTGACGGAGCGGGCAGGGAGGGCAAAGGTATCGGCGGCGGTGCCGCTGTCTGTCTTTGCCAAGTCGTTGTCCTTGTCGGTCACATAGGTGGTGTGGCGGGTGTAACCGTCCAGCGCCAGGGTAGTGCTGCGGGCCTTATCCGTGTTGTTGATGAACACGGCGGTAACAGTGCCGTTGGGGTTTTTGAATGCCACGGACTGCACATCGCTTAGCTCCTTCGGTAGGGTAATGGAAATGCGTATGCTACCCTCGTCTGTGAATTTGGAGAAGTTGCCCAGTACCCACAGCCGCTTGGAGGTTTCGATTTGATGGCTGTCCTTGTCCAGGTACACCAGTCCGTCGGTGTAGCCGCCAAAGGCGCAGGCGGTCCACCAGTCCCATTCTACCGCGTTTAGCACCGTCAGATCCTGATGAATGATCCCGGCCAGTGCCAGACCGTATTCCATGCCCAGGCCGCTGTCCATACCGTTCTTTTGGATCAGGTCGTACACGCCGCTGTTTTGGTCCTCGGTCATTTGGCAGTATTCCGTCAGCGCCAGCTTGTAATTGCTGCCGTAGGTGGTGGCTATGGCATCGGCAAAGGCCTGCCTCTCCTCCGGGCTGGCCCAGTAGGAATGGAGTGCCAGCGTGGGCATACCCTTGCGAAGGGCGTTGTTTTTCAGTCCGTTGACACCGCTTTTGCCAAACATGGTCTTGAGGTATGCCATACAGGTGTCCGTGCCGATGTGACCGCTTTCCCAGCCTTCCAGCCGGCAGTCCTTTAGCGCGTCTTCCTGCGCCATTTGCTTCAAAAATACCTTGTACAGATCCCGGCATTGCGTCTTGGAGTAGTAGCAGCCCTCCTGCTTGGCAGTGCCGTCTTCATAACCCCGCCAGCTCCATTCCGGCTCATTAATGGGAGACAGGCCGGTGACCCGATACCCGGCCTCCGTAAAGTGCTTGGCGCAGGCAATGCTGTACTTGGCAAAGTCTGCGTACCGTTCCGGCTCCAGGTTGGTTACATATTTTTCATCGTCCGGCAGGTAGTCGCAGTAGGCTTTGCCGTTGGCGGTGTAAAACACCGGGGCACTGTTAGAGAACAGGGTTACCCGTAGGTCTTTGTTCATACTTTTTGCCAGGGCCAGGGCATTTTGCGCTGCTGCGTCCCGCTCCCAGTGGTAGCTGCCGTCCTTGTCTATAAAGGCTTCTGCCCGGCGGTCCGGGTCGGTGATGGTGGCGTCGTCCTTGGAACCGGCGCCCAGGTTGTAGCGGTAAATATTCAGCCCAATGCCGCTGTTCTCGTCATACAGCAGGGAGAGAATATCCTTGGCGTTCTTCCAATTGCCTACCTCCTGGCTCCACCAGCAGGCAGAAGCACCAAAGCCGTTCATTGTCTGATAGGCAGCGGTTGGTTCAATGGTGATGGCCTTGACCTGTGCGGCGGTGGCGGCAGGCTCTGTGTTGTCAGAGGTGCCGGCGGCGCACCCGGCCAGTAGGGCAGTGGTGCACAGCACAGCGGTCACTTTTTGTAAGCGTTTGGTGTATGCAGTCATTTTTCTCGTCCTTATGTGAATTTAGTCTGTAATGGTAATGCCTTTTTTCTCCCGCTGGGCAGCCAGCTCCGTTTCCATTTTCTCCCTAAAGTCGCCGGTCAGGTTGTAGAAGAACATGGGGATGGTGCATACCAGCAGACTGATGGCGGGGATTAGCGATACCACGCTGAATATACCGTTTCGCACCCCATGGCTCATCAGCAGCGGGTTGGCGGTGACAGAGGCGTTAATGGAGCCTACATCCAGGTCTACAATAATGTACATGAGAATGATAAAGGAGGTGGAGAGCGCCGCCCCCAGTTTGGTGACAAAGCTCTGAATGGCAGAGCCCATACCGGTGAGCCGGGTGCCGGTCTTCCACTCCATGTAGTCCAAACAGTCGCCGATCATGGCAAAGGCGCACACATTGATGGCGCCGCAGGGCACGCAGCTGAGTACCAAAAACGGCACGCAGGCCCAGAAATGCTGATACCCGATGCACCACATAATCAGACTGGATACGGCGCCCAGCAGGCTGGTGGCAATAATGATTTGTTTGTAGTTGAATTTCTTAAACAGTACCGGCATCAGCAGCATGGCGCCGAACATACCCACGGCGCTGGCCACGCTGAACACGGTGCTCACCAGCGAGATATTGCCTTGCAGCGCTGCCTCCTGCTCCACGGCGGACAGGCCGGTTAGGTCCTTGCCGATATAAAAGCTGTAACGGGCGGCGTGCACTGCGCCGGCCTGGTACATATACCGGGCGGCGGAGAGAATACCCATTAGTGCTGTGAGCATTAATGGTTTGCAAGTGAAGATCAGCTTCAGCGCAGAGGGCTGGCTTTTGTCCTTCTTAGGCGGAATCGGAATATTCACCCGTTCCTTGGTCTTAAAATATACCCGGATAAATAGCAGATTGCCCACAATGGCGCAAAACAGGGCAATGCACATATACTTCGTCTTTTCCAGCTCCGTGCCGGACAAATTGAACTTGGGCAGAATAAAGCCCAGTACCATAAAGAAAGCGGTAGGCACGGCAGAACCCACGCCGTTGGCGGTGCGCGCCTTGCTGATAATGCCGCCTCGCTCGTCTGCATTGGGCGTTAAGGCATTGGGCAGTGCCCAGAAGGGCACATCTGAGGCGGTGTAGATCATACCCCAGGCCACATAGGTAACGGCGGCGTAGATCATCTTGGCTGTGTCGCTGATATTGGGTGCGTAGAACAGCAGCACTGTCAGTATGGCAATGGGAATGGGTGTGTAAATGAGATACGGCTTCATTTTGCCGTTCTTTGGATTGGCGTGGTCCATAATATAGCCCATGATCGGGTCGTTAATGGCGTCCCACACCCGCGCCAGCAGCATCAGCAGCAGCACAAATAAAGGCGTGAGCTTTAGCACGCTAATGTAAAAGTCTGAGATATAGCTGCTCATAATGGCATAGACCATGCCTTGGCCCAGTGCGCCGACGCAGTAGGCCATCCATTCTTTTTTCGGCACATGATTTGTATGATCCATGTGACCGTCCCCCTCTGTATTTTATTTTTAGAATAGAATATTCCAATACTAAGATACCATAGCCACCTACCTGCCGTCAATGAAAATGTACAGAAATCTGTATAAAAATAACCGGATTTTTACATAGAATGGAAGTAGTCAACACTGCGCAAATATGCTACAATGGGTTTGATAAGATCATCAAAGGAAGGAATTTGTATGCAGATCAAACTCATTGCAATGGACCTGGACGGCACTTTAATGCTGCCGGACCATCAGCGGGTAGGCGAGACCACCCGCCGGGCGTTGGCTGCCTGCCACCAACAGGGTGTGCGCCTGGCGCTGGCCACCGGTCGCACCTTGGCGCTGACGGAGCCGGTACAGGCCCAACTGCCTTTTTTAGATTATATTGTATTCAGCAACGGCGCCGGTGTGTGGGATGTGCAGAACAAAAAGCGGATCCACAGTGACCCGATGCAGCTGGCGGAC
>ENA-OQHR01001154-OQHR01001154.1-human-gut-metagenome-genome-assembly--contig:-NODE-1154-length-14072-cov-16.993783_pt1 | contig 14072 bp, 5 predicted proteins | sample MGYA00242566_ERZ504725 | MGnify/ENA primary metagenome ERZ504725 (study PRJEB26092, sample SAMD00036217) | human gut metagenome | host: Homo sapiens | study: EMG produced TPA metagenomics assembly of... | reverse complement strand
GTCCTTCGCCATGGTCGCCAGGGTGATGCGCTGGCCGGCCGGATAGTAGACCTGGCAGCCGGACACCACGTCCGTGCCCGTGTCGATGGTCTTGACGGTCACGCTGCCGTCCTCATGCGTGGTGGTGCGCTGCACGAGGTCGGACACCTTGCCGTCGGTCTCGTCCGTCACCGTCCTCACCGTTCCGGCGGTCTTGGCCTTGGCGGGCTGGACGGTGTTCTCCTTGCCGTATTGGCTGGAGGGCACGCTGCCGGTCGCGTCGTCCGCGTTCTTGTCGTAGGCGAGCGGGTAGGCGAGCTTGAAGCTCAGATCGTCGATCACGGAGTCGGCGCCCGGGTCGGTACCGGAGACGGCGTTGCCGTTCTTGTCGACGCCACGGTAGGCGAACACGGTCTTGCCGCCGGTTGCGACATACGTGCCGGAATACGTCTCCCAATCGTCGGAGTGGTTCCACGCGGGGTGGTCGCCCTCGGTGGAGTCCACCGAATCGGAGTGCGTGGTGACGACCGTGCCGACCTTGCCGATCCTGTCACCGTATTTCGCGCCGGTGCGGGACACGTTCATGCGGCTCATCTCCAACGGCCGCAAATGGTCCTTGTCCGGTCCGACGAGCACCTGCACGCTGCCCGCGTTGCCCTTGGATCGACCCGAATGGCGGATGCTCACGGTGTACGCCACGCCCGCCTGCGTGTCGATGGTCTGGCCGATGGTACGGCTGCCATGCACGTCCGCGCACACATTGCCGTCCTTCTCCCGGTGAAGCTCGAACGCGGCGGTCTTATAGTCGCCGCCGGTCAGCTCCTGCCAGCCGAACGTCGCCTGGCTCAGTCCGGCGACCTGATTCGGCTGGGCGGGGTTGATGTAGTCGTAATACGACCACGCTTTGCCTTCGGCGGGATTCACATACATCCAGTGCAGTCCGCCGTCATTGAGCTTCGAATAGTCCGGCACGTTGAAGCCCGGATTCACGGTCAACGACTTGGACGAATCGTCGTCCGCGACGGCCTTCACGGTTCCATTGGTCTTCGATTCGGCGGGCTGGACGGTGTTCTCCTTGCCGCGCTGATTCGACGGGACGGAACCGGTCGCGTCCTGCGCGTTCTTGTCATAGGCGAGCGGGTAGGCGAGCTGGAACTGCACGTCGTCGATCAGGTTGCCGGAGACGCCATCGATGGAGCCGAGCGCCTTGAACGTGAACCGGGTCACGTCCTGTCCGGCGGGGATGGTGACGGAACCCTGGAACTTGTCCCAACGGCCCAGCCAGCCGTCGCTGTTCGGCGCGTTCACCGTGGTGGACTTCTCACCCAGCCGGTTGCCCCGGTCGGACGCGATGCGGGTCATCTCCACCGGCTGCTCGTGGCCGGGCGCTCCGACGAGGATCTGGATCTTCTCATTGGAGTTGATGGTGCCGTTCCGGTGCGCGTACCGGAGCTTCACGGTGTACACGGTGGGCGTGCTGTGCGCGGTGTCGATGTCCTGGTACAGGTACGTGTTGGCCTGCGAGGCGGTGATCTCCGCGTACATGTTGTCGTTCGCGCGGCTGCGCTGGATCTCGACGATGCCGCCGCGCCCGTCGACCCTGGTGTCGGTCTGGTTGGACTTCCAGCCGAACCTGGCGGCGTCGAACCCGTTGAGATGGACCCAGTGCTTGGATGCCTCTCCCTTGCCGTTGAGGCCGCCGCTGATCTCCACGTCGCCGTGCGCCGGGTCGACGTTGGCGAAATTGTACTTGTCGGTCATTTTGGACTGGCTGACGATGTTCCGCCAATCATGGTCGAAGTCGCTGTTGACGAGCTGCTTCGGCAGGTTGGACGCGGCGTAGGCGGCCACGCCGTCGTCGGATGCGAGGCGCAGGGTTCCCGTGGTACCGGCTTTGGCCTGCTTGGTGGCCCCGGCTGTCTCGTCGGAGGGCACACTGCCGTTGGCGTCGGTCGCGTTCTTGTCGTAAGAGAGCCTGTACGCCTTGTCGAACACGATGTCATCCAACAGGTTGCCTAAATTGTATGCCTTCGCGTCAATGCTCTTGAATGTGAACGACGTCACATCGGAAGTGGCGACATAGACGCCTTCATAAGTGGCCCACTGTCCGTCATGGTTCCGTGACGAATAAGGTGTGCCCTGACCATCCTTAATCTCCATCTCGTTCGACGCGTGGGTCGAAACGGTCGTGGATGCCGTGGACTCCCCGGTGGCGTCGAGTCCGTTCTGGGATTCGACGCGGGTCATCCTCACTGGCTGCTCGTTTCCGTCCGGCCCGATCAGGACCTGCATCTTATCCAAATAGTCGCGGCTTAGACTGGCGTGTTTCAGCCGCACCTTGTACAGGACGCCGGGCGTGGTATGGATGTACTGGCGAATGCTGGTATGCGCCTGATATGCGCACAGTTCGGCGTACATGTTGCCGGTACGCGAGTCCCGCTGGAGCTCGACCTCGTTCGTATGCCATTGAGAGGACCCATTCTGGACTCGGGCGACCTCGGTGGAATCCCAGGCGAACCTGTCCGAATCGAACGTTGACGGGAGGGAGGCCCATTGAATTTCATGGGATGGGTCGTAGACCATTTTGTCCTTGCGGCTGACGCCCCACCAATTAGCATCCTTCTCGTCATAGCGATTCTTGCTCAGGACGTTGGCTCCCGGATATTCGAAATCACCATTGACCAGATGGTCCGACAGATTCGACGTATCGTCCGCGACGGTCTTGACGGTTCCATTGGTCTTCGATGCGGCGGGCTGGACGGTGTTCTCCTTGCCACGCTGATTCGACGGGACCTCGCCGGCGGCATCCGAAGAGTTCTTGTCATAGGTCAACTTGTAGGAACGGGAGAATTCGATATCGTCAAGATCATTGCCGGAATACCATTCCGCGGACGCGACGGATTTGAAGGTGAAACGTACCGTGGTGACCCCGTCGGGCACGAGATACGCGCCGGAGTACGTATCCCACTTCTTGTTGTCCGCGCGGTCGGACGTGGTCGGGGTCGAGATGGTGGTCATCTTCTCGCCGACCTTGTTGCCGTTCTCGGACGCGATGCGGGTGGCTTCCTGCGCGGTCTCCTTGTATGGTTCGCCGATCAGGACCTGCATCTTGTCCACGTAGGCGCTGGTCGCGCTGGAATGCTTCAGACTCCATTTCATCATGGTGCCCGGCGTGACCTTCACATCCTGGTAGATCGCGGTGCCCTGCTGGTCGGCGGTCAGTTCGGCGAACTGGTTGTGGTGGACGGAATCGTAATTGAGTTCCACATTGCCAGCCTCGCAGCTCATGCCGCCGGAATAATGCGTGTCTCCCTGGGTGGAGTTCCAAGCGAAATTCAATCTGTTCCAATTGGGAATGGCCCTGCCTGTGGTGGACATGGCGCATCCCGAACCGTATTTGCCGGTACCAGGGTTGATGGTGGCGAACCGCTTGCCCTTGTTGTATTTGTTCGAACTCGACCCCGCCAAGCCCGTCCACGACGGTACGGATGGATAGTCGAAGCTGCCGTTGACGATATGGTCCGGCAGGTTGTTCGTGTCATCGGCCGTGAGCTTCACGACGCTTTTCGTGGCCCCGGCCGCGCCGGTCACGTCGACCGCGTTGGCGGTGCCGGCCAGCCCCGCGCCCAACGTGGACGCGGCGACCAGGCCGGCGAGAAGTCTTGTAAGGAATCCCATTTTCCCTCATCCTTTGTGATTCATATGCGAGTTCCGTATTTTTTGGAAGAGAGCCGGGATCGTGCGGCTGACAGGAGAAAAGGCCGCACGATCCCGGCCCCTGGCTCCCCGGCCCCTCGCTTTCGAGGCCGGGGACTATTCGGAAAAATCAGGCGATGGCCGGACCGTCGCCCAGATCCATGTGGCGGACTCGGTAGGCGGCGAAGCCGGACGCGGTGGCCACGAGGATGATCGCGAACGCGCCGACCAGCATGACGCCCATGGTGGTCGCGCCGGTCTGCGGCAGCTGGGTGATGTTGTCGATGTTCTTCACCACAGCGGTCGGGGTGGTGGTCTTGCCGTCCGCGTTGGTGACCGTGCCGGTGAGTCCCGGCTGGTCCTTGCCGGTGATGGTCACGTGGCCGTCGTCGGTGATCTTGAGGGTGAAGCTCGGCTTGACGAAGCTGAAGTAGCCGGTCGGCACCTGGGTTTCCTTCACGGTGTACGTGCCGGCGCCCAGACGGGTGAAGTTGATCACGCCGGACGCGTTCGTGGAGAACTCGGTCGCCTTGGACTCGTCCGTGGTGAACGTCCACTGGTTCGAGCTCGTGTTCCACACGTACCACTGGTTCAGGCTGTCGTTGTGGAGCTTGAACTTGGCTCCCTGGATGACCTTGTTGCCGTCGGCCGCGCTGATCTTCTTCAGGTTCACGTCGTAGGTCGGGACCGGGGTTTCGTCGGTGCCCGGGTTCGGGGTCGGCACGTCCGGCGGGATGACGGACGGCAGCCAGTTCGACGTGAGGATGATCTGGTTGATGGCCTGGTTGGCCTTGGACGCGTTGACGACCTTGCCCTGGTAGGTCACGGTCACCTGCTTGCCCTGGTAGGTGTCCACGAGGCTTTGCAGGCTCGTGACCTTGAAGCCGGTGCCGTCGGTCTGGGTGTTGCCGGCCGCGGCGGTGATCTTGTCCTTGCCGATGGTGCCGAACTGGTTGGTCACGTCCGTGCCGGACGACGTGGCCGCGTGGAAGGAGCCGTCCACGTATACGATGCCGGTCATGTGGTCCTCGAGGGTGATGGTGTCCACGGCCAGCTTGTTCGGCACGGTGAACGTGGCCTTGAAGTCACGGGTCTCGCCGTTGGTCGCGGCCGCGGAATCCTTCCACGTGCCGTCCACGCTCTTGATCTTCTTGTCGATCTTGGTGACGTTGGTCTTGATCTGGGTGGAACCGAGGGTCTGGCCGTTGCTCATCCTGACGCTGCCGCCGATCGTGGTGGACACGAGGATCGGGATTCCCTGGGCGTCGACGACGAGATAATAGCCCTCCGGCAGGGTCAGGTTCAGACTGCCCGTGGCGGAGGTCTGGTTGGTCTTCACGGCCGACACCTTGCTGGCCGCGGCGGTGGACTGCAGGGTGCCGGCGACCTTGCGCAGCGTGTCCGAATCGGTCTTCAACCGCAGGAGCTGTTCGGCGGCGTTACGGCCTTCGGACGTGTTGTAGGTCACGCCGTTCTTGTTCAACGCGGCCTTGACCCACGCGTCGGTCGTGGCGTCCGGGGATGAGGCGCTCACGCTCTTCACGTTCGCGCCGTCCTTGACGACGTCGTTGTATCCAGCGACCTTGTACACGGTGAAGCTGTGTCCGGCGAGGGTGCTGCCGTCGCCCGCGTTCAGGGTGAGCGTGCCGTCGGCCGCGAACGCCGAGCCCGGGACGCACAACGCGGCCAACGCGGCGGCGGTCGCGCACGCGGCTGAGATCTTCTTCATATCCATACTGGATGTCTCCTTTGATAGGGATTCTTCTGTTTTCTGCACGGACGGCTCACGCTGCCGTGGAAGTCCGATATCGTCGGCGTCCGCTTTCGGATCGCCGGCCGGTTGCCGGATCTCTCAACCATTCCCACGTGCACATGGCCGTATGAGCGCAGATATTCGAACGGGTGGCACCCCAATAAGATGGATGGGGGCGTGGGCCGTTCTTTCGGACGAGCCACGCCGGCCTTGTACGGCATCCACGGTCCGGGAAAGGAAAAGGGCGGGATGTTGGAGAATCCTCCAACATCCCGCCCGTGGCGTCACTCATGCCGTATGGCGGATCCGAACGGTCATCGGATCATTTGGCGGCATGCACGCCGTGCTTGACGGTCGAGGTCCTGCGACGTGCGCCCAAGAGGGTCACGCCGACACCGCCGAAGGCGATGAGGGACAGCAGGACGCCGCCGATGGCCATGCCGGTCTTGGCGAGATCCTCGCGGTAGCCGCTCCAGTCGTCGGTGTTCGAGTCCACGGTGGTGTCCTCGCACAGGGTCCTGTCGCCGACCTTGACCTGCTTGAGGCCGGTCGTGTCGGACGCGTCGCCGTCGACCTTCGTGTCGCCGGTCTGGTTGCCGTCGGTGGGCTGCTGGCCGCCGAACTGGTCGGTGACGGGGCATTCGACGAGCGGCGTGCCGGTGACCTTCACACGGTCGGTGTGCTTGCCGCCCTGCCCGACGCCCTTCAACGTGCCGGTGACGATGGTGGACTCGCCGGGCTTGAGCACGAGGGTGTCCCAATCGTCCGGATACTTCAGGTCCGTGACGTCGCCTTCGCCGGCGATGGTCCTGTCGACCATCTTGAGGTCCTTGGCGAGATACCAGGCGCCCTCACCGGTCGAGGAGTCCGTCTTGGACGTGTTGGTGATCTTGAACGCGATCTGCTGGCTGTCTCCGGCCATCTTCAACGCGTCCTTCACGTCGTCGCGGTCGCCGGCCTGTTCGCCGGAGGCCACGTCGTACTTCTCGATGTGGATCGACGGGGTCATGTCCGGGGTGCGGGTCCACACGATGTTGGACTGGAACTCCTTGTCGTTGAAGATCTCGGTGAACTGGTTCTCGACGCGTTCGGACACCTTCAGGCGCTTGCACTGGATGTACGCGCGCCAGCCGTTCTCATGCGCGTTGTCCGCGGACACGAGGGCACGGTACGCCTCGGTCGCCTCGACGGTGACCTGGCCGTTGGCGTCGGCCGTGGCGGTGAACAGTTCACCGCCGAACTTCGAGCCGTCGAAGCCGTTGCCGGCGAGCTTGTCGCCCTTGGCGGCGAGCACCTTGCCGTCCCTGTACAGGTCGCGGGTCGCGTACACGGCCCACTGGCCCGTGTACTGGTCGAACTCGGTGTTCAGCGGATCCACGATCTTCCACTGGCTGACCTGCGGGTAGGCGCGGTCGGCCGGGATGACGGAGCTGTCGAGCTGGTAGAGGAAGGTGCGGTCCTTGTACACGCTTCTGCCGTCGATGCTTTCGCCGCCGACCTTGACGGTCACGTCCTTGGCCGGGTTGACGGGCTTGAGCGGGTTGGACACCTCGTTGGTCTCCACGGTCGTGTCGTTGGTGACCTGGATGGCCTTGTTCCTGACCGTGTACCCATCCTTGACCTTGACGACCTTGTACGGCATGACGACCTGGTAGGTCTGGCCGAGGAGGTTCTGGTCGATGGCCGGATCGTTGAGCGGATCATGCTTGCCGTTGGTCGAATACTTGGCGAGGTCCTTCGGCTGGGGGTCGCCCTTGACGGTGACGCCCTTCTTCGGAATCCACGTGTCCACGGTCTTCGCGTACACGTATGCGACGCCGTCCTTGATCTGGATGTTGAACTTTCCGGTCACGTCCTTGCCGGACTGGTCGAGCACCTCGATCTTGGATTCGTCGATGGCGACGTACCCGTCATCGAAATCGTCGGTGATGCCGGCCTTCCACACGCGGTACGCGTTGTTGGTCTGCTTCAGGTCGAGGGTGACCAGATAGTTGCCGGTATCGCCCAGCAGCATGGTTTTGCCGTCGATGCTGACGGTCGGATCGCCCTGCTCCTTGGACTGGTTGTCCTTCTTGGAGGGGTTGTGGACCGGCGGCAGGTTGTCGACGATGTTCGACGGGGTGATCATGTTGTTCAGCGTGAGCGCCCACTGGTTGGCCACTTTGCGGTCGACGGGAGCGTTCTTCGCGACGGTGCCTTCGAAACGGACCTGCACCTGCGGGTTCGTGCCGGCCTTCCAATGTTCGGCCACGTACTTGTTCGAGTACGTGATGGTGAACTTGTGCGCCGCGGTGTCCCATGCGACCGTGTAGTCGCCTTCGACGCCCATCTGCGGGTCGCTGGTGGTCAGCTGTCCGCCGGTGGCGAGGTCGGTGATCTCAAGGGTCTGCGGGTCGGGTTCGAGGTACTGGTCGTACACGTCGGTGTCCTGGATGGACACGATCCGGTATCCGAGGTCGGCGGGCAGTTTCGGCTGCGTGGTGAGACGGTATTCGACCTTCTGGCCCGGATACACGACCTTGTCGTCGGCGTCGTTGTTCGCGCCGCCCTGGCTGCCTTCGGCGATGACCTTCTTCCTGACCGGTGGGACATAGCCGCAGATGTGCGGTTCGTTGGTCGGCTGGGACTCGTTGTTGACCTTCTCGGAACCCGAGTTGGTCAGCTTGGAGCCGTCGGGGTTCTCGCAGAACGTGAGCTCGTCGCCCGCGGCCTTCCTGAAGTCCTTGCGGACCTGGGCCGCGCCCTTGCCGTTGGCGAAGTTCACCACGCCAGGCAGGAGCAGGCTGATCTGCTTCGGATTCTTCAATCCGGCCTGCGCGGCACGGTACTCCGGCTTCGCGGTCGCGGTGACCTTGGTGCCCTGGACGGTGATGTCGAACTGGTCGGTCACGTCACGGCCCTTGTTCGCGATGTCCGCGACGGAGGATGCCGCGTCGGTCGTGGCGTCGGCCTCGTACACGCGGATCTTCGACTTGTCGGACGTGAGGTCCCAGATGTAGTCGGCCTTGGCGTAATCGTCGGTCAGCTTGATGTCGGTGACCTTGACGAGATCGGACGCGATGACGCCGTTGACCACGGACGCGACCTGGTCGCCGTCGAGGAACTTCTGGGTGTCCGCTCCGGTCCTGTTCGTCTCGTCCGGATCGACCACGGCCTGCCAGGTGCCGTCATCGCCGAGCTTGATCCAGCTCTTGTCCGGGTTCGGGCTCCACTCCCTGACGGGCGGCTCGTTGCCGGGCACGGTCTGCTGGTTCCATTTCTCCCAATCGCCGTTGGTGAGCTGGACCTTCTGGCCGGCCTTGAGCACGCCCTTGGCGAACGCGCCCTTGATGGTCATGCGGACCTTGCGGTCGGCGGCCTGGTTGTAGGTCGTGTCGAGCAGCGGCTGTTTCGCGGTGATCCACACCCTGCCATCCTGCTTGTGCACGTCGAACAGGTTCCTCGCGTCCTTGCCGTCGATGGTGACGGTCACCGACGCGGAGTCGAGATCAATGTTCTTCGCGCTCTTGGAGAAATCATCGCCCAATTCGTAGGAGCTCATCTTCCTGGCGAGGTTCTTCGGCAGCAGGCCGTTGACGGTCACGCCGAAATCATCCTGCTGGACGAACGTGTGCGTGTCCGCGTTGACCTTGTTGCTCCACGCCGTGTCCTCGGCCGTGGCGGCCTGGCCCTGGTCGGCGCTCCACACCTTGTCGGGCTTCGGGTTGCGCACGTAGACCGGCGGCTCGTTGGTCGGCTGGGATTCGTTGTTCCACTTCTCGGAGGCCTTGTTGGTCAGCTTCCTCTGGTCGGCCGCGGCCTGCGCGTTCGGCGTCTGCTTCACGTATCCGCCGATGTACAGTTTGACCTTGCGGTCCTTGGTGCCGAACGCGGTCTTCGTGAGGAACGACCGCTTCGCGGTCGCGGTGGTCGTGTGCTTCGCGGTGTCGACCGTGATGTCGAACTGGTCGGTCACGTCCGCACCATCCACATACACCTTGACCTGGTCCTTGTGGTTCCAGTCGATCCACTGGGCCGAAGCGGTCCAATCATCGGTGATCGCGTAGGAGGTGAACGGGTTGAGCAGGTGCGCGGGGATACGGCCGTTGACCACGGCGCCGATCGCGTCGCCGGTCACGAACGTGCGGTTGTCGCTGCCCTTGTCGTTCGTATGCTGCGGATCCTCGGCCGTCAGGGCGCCGTTGGAGTCCAACACCCACACCTTGTCGGGCTTCGGAGTGACCTTGCCGACCTGTTCGCTGTTACCGGTCTGGCAGTGGCTCTTATCCGCATTGCCGTATTCGTCGCCGGTCCAGCAGGCCTGGCTGTCGTCCGGGATGGTGTAGTCCGTGCCGGTCGGGGTCGCGGACTGGGGCACGTTCAACGTGTATTGTCCGGAGACCGGGTTCAGCACGTGCGCCTTGACGACGCGTTTGCCCGCATGGGAATCGTCCACCGTGATGTCGGCCTTGACGGTGTTGCCGTCCTGGTCGGTCACGGTGATCTTCGAATAGTCGTCCTTGTCGGCGCCGCCGATCAGGACCTTCTGGCCGGTCACGTCGATCGTGTCGTACAGCCAGAAATGCTCGGACGCGTTCGACTGGGCGGTGATATGCGCCGTATACAGGCTGCCGGAAGCGATCTGCTGGGCCTCGGCGGTGACCTGCTGGCCCGCCATGTTGGTGAGCTTCTTCGACGGCGGGGTCGGAACGGGCTTCCAGGATTCCTTCGCGTCCTGCGCGCCCATATGGATGGCCGCGGCCTTCATATGGCCCTGCTTGCCGACGGTCACATCATAGTAGTAGGAGCCGGCCGGCCAGACCTTCCAAGACTTGTCCACGTCCTTGTAGCCGAACGAGACGCTTTTGGTCGTGTTGTTGTTCTGGGTGAACTGCTTGGACGCGGTACGGGTCGTGCCGTCCAGACCGGTCCAATGCAGCGTGACGGTGCCCGTCACGTCCTCGGAGATCGTGCTGCCGCCACGGCTGGTGGTGATCGCGTCGGAAACGTCATCGGTCGAACCGGCCTGGGTGAACAGGCCACCCGCCTGCGTGCTGACGGTCAGATCGTAGTCGACCGGCGGCTCGTCCTGGTCGAGGACGATGGCGACGACGGCGCGTGGGGCCTTGCTCATCTCACGGGCCGCGAGACTGTTGATGGAAGTCTGTCCATCGCTGAAAGCATCGGAAGTCTTGTAATTGGCTCCCTGATAGGAATAAGTGTTGTTCGGAATGCCGGACGCATTGTATGCGGCCTTCCATTTTGCGGCGTCGAAGGTGCCGTTGGCGCCCGTGTACCAGTCGCCGTTCGCGCCGGGCGTGTGCACGAAGCCCACGGACACGAGGCGGCAGGTCGGATTCTGGTTGCCCGAAGCCTTCGAACGGGCCACGCATTCGGCGTTCGCACCGTTCACGGCCTCGTCGATGGCGCTGTTGGACTCACTGCCGTCCATCGACTTCACGCCGACGGATCCCATGGCGGATTTCACATTCTCGCGGGTTGGGGAGCCGAAGGAGTCCTTGTACACCCATGTGATCTTGCCGGTGCCGCCGGCGGAGCCGTCGCCCGCGCCCGTGCCGTCACCGGAGCCGCCGCCACCGTCGGCGGCGAACGCGCCGACGACCGGGGACGCCAGCGTGGCCGCGGCGACCAGGCCGGCTATCGTGGCCTTGCCCCATTTCTTGTTCTTGTTGGAACCCAATGTTCCGTCTCCTTTCAGAGATTCTGCTTGCAGAACGTCCCGCCGTGCGGGCGGGACGGGACGGCGGGAACGCACGTTCCCTGCGCGGTTCCCCTCACGGGGACCGGCCCATCCAATCCGTTCCACGCGCGCACGCCTCGATAAGGGGCAATATTGGTTCGGGGGTTACGCGGCATGGGAGGTACGGGAAAGAGAAAGGCCCCGCCCAACAGGGCGGGGCCTTTGGAAGGCTGGATGAGGCGAATCAGCCCAAAGGGCAGAAATGCTGTCCATCGCAATTCGGATTGATGGTCACTTTGTCTTCCCAGTCGTAGTGGATGCTTGGCGCGGGGGAGTTCCCGCTCGGGGAGCCGCCACCCTGGCCTTGCGATCCGCCGGAATAGGACCGTCCACCGGCGGAACCGGACCAGCCGCCGGACGAATACGAACCGTACGAGTACGAGCGTTGCGCCTGCTGTTGGGCCTGCTGTGCGGCGGCCGCCTGGGCTGCGGCCTCCTGTTCGGCCTGCGCCTTCGCTGCGGCCTCGGCGTCGGCCTGGTCCTTCGCCGTCTTCGAATCGTTCACGGCCCTGACGGCCTTGGCGATTGCGTCGGCGTCGCGCTTGGCGATGGCCTGCTTCAACGCGTCACGGGTCTTATCGTCCTGGACCTTGCCTTCCGTCGCCCTGTACAGTCCGTCCGCATCGTCCACCGTCTTGTCGAGCTTCGACGATTCGACCGCCCTGACCGCGGCCTGCAGCGTCTTCGCATCCGCCTTCACGCCCTTGGCCGTCTTGTCCGCCTTGGCGGCAGCCGCGTCCAGACCGGCCTTGCCGGACGCGTCGCACTTGACCATGGCGGGAGTCTCCGCCCCAACGGCCCGTTTGAGCGCGTCAAGGGTCTTCACGTCCTTCACGCCTGTCGCATCCGTCTTCAACGCGGCCGTCGTAGCATCCGCGCCGAGCAGCGCCTTATACGACTTCACCGTCTTACCCAGGTCCGTGACGGCCGACTGGCACGCCTGGCGCGCCACCGACACCCGATGGTTCTCGTACGCCCTGTATCCGCACACGCCACCCGCGACCAGCGCGACGGCCGCGACGGCGGCCACGCCGATGACGACCGGCCTGCGGTTCTTCCTTCCGGCCGAAACGGTCCCGTCCACGGGCGTGGACTGCGGGATGGTGTCCGGCGTCATGCTGTCTTTCTCGTCCATGACGACTCCTTCTCGACTACGTATGTGATTCATATTACCCACATAACCCCTTGTTGATATCGCACAGGGAAGAGGCTACAGGCTCCTGCCATGCGAGCGAACGAGCAGATACGTCCAGATGGCGAGATTCAGGATTTGGACCAGCAGGAGGATCACTTCCACGCCGGATGCCATGCCGGTCCATCCGTCCCGTGCATGTATGAGCCCGTGACCCAGTCCGTACGAGTAGGCGAACACGCCTATCCAGCCGGCCAGACGACAGTACAGGTCGGTACGACGTCGCGCTTCCGACCATTCACGGTCGGACCGTTTCGGAATCAGATATGGTCCGGTCAACCGCACGCATGCGATGAGGTTCAGAACGCATACGATGCTTTTCAACAGGTCCGCCCAGCTCATTGCCCGTCATCCTCTCCCAGTCCGGAACCTTCAGGCGACTTTTCAGGATACGCTTTCGATGGTCCGGTTGTCCGTTCCACGTTCCTTGACCATTGATATCGAGACGGACGCGTCACATTCCCGGACCGTCGAAACACGTCGGAACAGAAGATGAGGGTAAGACGGAGGGATCGGGATCAGGAAGAGGCTCGGGGACGGATGCTTCCGGACTGGACGGGACACCCACAGTTGGATGCAGGTCGCGCCATGCCTCCATGAACGCGTGCTCGTACCGATAGTCGCAGACCCTGCGATGGTATTCGTGGAAACCATCAGGCACGACGGTGAGACCATGCGACATGGACGGTATGGAGCCAAGCAGATCATGGAAGGAACGTGGATCGTATCTTTCCATGAAGCGATCCAACGCCTTGGTGCATTCCTCGTCCTGTCCTGATGCGAGGTATTTCAATGGGGCGATGGGTTTTCCCCTATCCGTCACGTAGCAGGAGCGGACGTCCAACGCGTCTTGGCGAATGAGATCCGGGTTGGCGAGACGGCGTTCGATTCCCGAGTCGGTTCTTTTGTTGTTGAACGAGTTGCCATTGTCGTAGACCGGCGCGAGGGAGAACTCCCCGCGTGGATTCCTGAGCACGCCCCAATTCGTGTTGTTCCGGTCTATGTTGCGGATGAACGCGTCCACCACGAACATGTCCCAGAACCGGTCGGACACTCCATCGATCGAGCGAAGAACCGGGATGCGGTGAATCGCCGACCGTACGTCGGCGAGCACCACTCCGGAACCGGTGGACGCGTCCTCAGTGAATCCTGGCTCGTCATCGGAAAGCGAGTTCTTCAGATCATGGAAATTGACAAGTCTGGAATCCGGGAAGGTGAAGTCCCTGCAGGCGCAGACGATACGCCCATCACGGATTCCCAGCACCGTTTCATGAACCGGTATGCCAAGAGCGGCATACACGTGGGATCCCAGCCATTCGGACACCGGCGCGGTCGTATACGAAGGAACGCTGCCCTGAAGGTTCCTGGTCGTTCCGGGGAATTTCACCAACCAGTCGCCGGCCCTCCAGACGAGTCCGATCTTCCGTCCGGCGTTCCCGCCGTAGAACTGTCCGGAAGTCTCGCATGATTCAAAATCTTGGATGTCGATCATGATGCCCATTCTAATGGAGCCGCCCCATGACCGGCATATCCGCCCGCATTGGCCAGCCACGTCCCTTGTCTCATAGTCCGGCGTTTTCTCGTACCTGATTCATCAGGTCCTCCAACGTGTCCGCCAAGGCCGACACGCGTCGATGGTCCGCATCGTCGGCCCCGTCGAACGGTTCCGCCTGTTCGACCGTGTCCGCGAGCCTGGACCGCAGGTACGGGAC
>ENA-OQHR01001146-OQHR01001146.1-human-gut-metagenome-genome-assembly--contig:-NODE-1146-length-14139-cov-4.090670_pt1 | contig 14139 bp, 12 predicted proteins | sample MGYA00242566_ERZ504725 | MGnify/ENA primary metagenome ERZ504725 (study PRJEB26092, sample SAMD00036217) | human gut metagenome | host: Homo sapiens | study: EMG produced TPA metagenomics assembly of... | reverse complement strand
TTTTGCCGGAACCATACTTTTCCATAATACAGATGCCGGACTCTACATCCGTACACTTTCATTTATCTGTCCGTTTCTTTATACAAATATTGCACTTACCAGTATTTTGAATGGTCTGGGAAAAACCGGAACAACACTCGTTCACAGTGTTCTCGGGATTCTTCTCCGAATCTCTTTCGTAATATTTGCCATCCCCGTCCTTGGCATACGTGGATATCTGTATGGACTTCTGCTTAGTGAAATTCTGCTCAGTCTTTTACATATTTATGCACTGTCTCATATGGAATATTAGCAATTACACATGGTAACTTTATAAAGTTGTGCGTTAAATATATAACATTTCTATCGACAACCTCTTTTTAATCGTTTATAATAAACGCGATATATCCGATGCTGTCGGATAAACGGGAAGCGCCCCGCATACGCAATTATGAATATACCATTATGTCCGGTAAATTCCGGGCTCGAGGAGGAAAATATGGGATTCACTTTTTTAAAGAAACTGCCTACGCCTGCTGAGATCCGCAACCAGTATCCCATCGATGCTGCAATTCAGGAACTGAAAGCAAAAAGAGATCAGGAGATCCGTGATGTCTTTACAGGCAAATCAGATAAATTTCTTGCAATCATTGGTCCATGTTCTGCCGATAATGAAGATGCTGTATGTGATTATCTTCTTCGTCTGCGTAAAGTGCAGGATAAAATCGCAGACAAAGTTCTGATCATTCCACGAGTTTATACAAATAAACCACGTACTACAGGTGAAGGATACAAAGGTATGGTTCATCAGCCAGACCCTGAAAAAGCACCTGATATGCTTGCCGGGCTGATTGCCATTCGTAAAATGCATATTCACGCAATTCAGGAAAGCGGTTTCACCTGCGCAGATGAAATGCTTTATCCGGAAAACTATCGTTATCTTTCCGACATTCTCTCTTATGTAGCTGTCGGTGCCCGTTCTGTTGAAGATCAGCAGCATCGCCTTACCGTCAGTGGTATGGATGTGCCTGCCGGCATGAAAAACCCGACCAGCGGTGATTATAGCGTTATGCTGAACTCTGTCGTTGCTGCACAGGGTTCTCATCGTTTCATTTACAGAAGCTGGGAAGTTGAAACAACTGGTAATCCACTTGCACATACCATCCTTCGTGGTGCTGTAAATAAACATGGAGAAGCTATCCCGAACTACCATTACGAAGATCTTCGTCTTCTGTGGGAAAAATATCAGGAAAAGAATCTCCAGAACCCGGCAGTTATCGTAGACACCAACCACTCCAACTCCAACAAAAAGTATGAACAGCAGGTTCGTATCGCCAAAGAAGTTCTTCACAGTCGTATGGTCGATCCTGAACTTCATAAACTGGTAAAAGGTTTCATGATTGAAAGTTATATCGAACCTGGCAATCAGAAGATTGGCGGAAATCATATTTATGGAAAATCCATCACAGATCCATGTCTCGGATGGGAGGAATCCGAAAAACTGCTTTACACAATTGCAGAAATGTGTTAATCACTAAGAACACCAAAAGGCAGAGCCGTTTATCTGGCTCTGCCTTTTTAATGTCTGGGATGTGCTTTCATATACACATCTCTCATTCTTGCTACATTCATTCCCAGATAAATCTGTGTAGAAGAAATATCCGAATGTCCAAGCATTTCCTGCACGCTTTTTACATCTGCTCCGTTCTGCAGCATATGTACCGCAAAGGAATGGCGTAATGTATGTGGTGTAATATCTCTGTGAATTCCGGCATCTACCGCATATCCTTTCAAAACTTTCCAGAATCCCTGTCTGCTCATAGATTTCCCCGAACAGTTTGTAAATAAAGAGGATTCTTTTTTGTTCTTAACAAAAAAGCCTCTGGAATGCTCCATATATTGCAAAATTGCATTTCTGCTCACATTGCCGATTGGAATGATCCGCTCTTTTTCTGAATCATGGCAGATCACATATCCCATCTGCAGATTAATATCTGTAATCTGTAAATGGATCAGTTCACTGACTCTCATTCCTGTTGCATACATCAATTCCATCATAGCATTGTCCCGAATACCCTTAGGTGTGTTCAGGTTCGGTTGTTTTAGCAGCCTGTCTACTTCTTCTACCGACAGAATTTCCGGCATTTTTTTCTCTAATTTTGGCGGCTTTAGTGTTTCAGACGGATCTTCCTGCATTTTCCCTGTTCTTATCATATAATGATACAGTGCTCTTATTGATGCAATATTTCTGGAAATTGTAGATAATGCCAGATTCTCCTTCTGCAATTCCTTCAGATAACCTTGTAGATCCGTCTTGGTAACTTCTGAAAAATCCATAATCTTCTGATTACGAAGATATCGGGCCAGTTTTTTCAGATCACGCTCGTATGAAATCTCCGTGTTCTGCGATGCCTTCTTTGCCTCTCGCATATACGCAATAAAATTTTCTATTACTTTTTCCATTCCCATTACTTCCCGTATTATATTAAAAATTTATCTTCCCCAAATGTATCTGTATTATACTTGCAATTTTACATAAAATCAAATCTTTTTTCTGTGCTAAACCCTTTTAAAATCAGGCTTTTCCGTGTTTTCTACAAAATATCGCAGATTTATTGTCAACCAATACTATATATGGTAAAACAACCTTTAAAATATTTTCAAATTCTGTATTAAAATTTTCATTATGACCGGATTGCAGTAAACCTCTGACAGAATTCCAGCACACAGGACAACTGCACATATCAGCATTTTCACTATATAAGTCGATACCTGTCCCGAAAAAGAGCTATGGTTTTTCCAAATTCTCATCGAATATTCATATACATTCTTACTTACAGCAAAAAAACATGGTACGTAAATAATAAACTGAGGAAACATCAGTCCTATGCCGATCAAACCACCGTGAAATCCGAACTGAAGGATTGACATGGTCATCAACATACCCATTCCTATTCCCAACAAAATCATTCCACCTACCGCAACCAAAACCCCAAATATCGTCAGGCCACTGCCAGCAACAAGAAGAAACAAACCTCCCCTCATTCTCAGCACTTTCCAGAAATACTCTCTGCTCCCTTTTTCTGCATAAATTCCCATAAGATATAATGCAGATACTGTATTTTGTTTCCACTGCATTTTATATATCAGATTCGGAAGCACAATCCCAATGACACACCCAATAAAAAACAGATAATAAGCCGGTAATTCTCTGTTTTTATTTACTGATAGTTTTTGTTTCATCTCCTCACCCCATACCAGTCTACGGAGTTTTTCTCAGACTTAGAACATAAAAAAAGGATATGACACTTCTCAGTATCATACCCTTTCTGAACTTCTATGTCCCCGAAAGATTACTTCGCATAATCTACCGCACGGCTCTCACGAATCACATTAACTTTAATCTGACCCGGATATTCCAGTTCAGCTTCGATCTGTTTGGAGATATCTCTTGCCAACAGAACCATATCTGCATCTGTAACCTGTTCCGGTACTACCATTACACGAATTTCCCTGCCTGCCTGAATAGCAAAGGACTTGTCGACTCCCTTAAATTCATTTGTAATGTCTTCCAACTGTTTCAAACGGTTTGTGTAAGTCTCAAGTGTCTCTCTTCTTGCACCCGGCCTTGCTGCTGAAATTGCATCAGCTGCCTGAACAATACATGCAACAAGAGATTCCGGTTCCACATCTCCATGGTGAGACGCAACTGTATTGATGACAACTGCGGATTCTTTGTATTTCTTACAAAGATCTACGCCAATCTGAATATGTGAACCCTCTACCTCATGATCGATAGATTTACCGATATCATGAAGCAATCCGGCACGTTTTGCCATACGGACATCTACACCGATTTCTCCGGCGAGAATTCCTGAAAGCTGTGCCACCTCGATAGAATGTTTCAAAGCATTCTGTCCATAGCTTGAACGGAATTTCATACGTCCAAGAAGTTTCAGCAGTTCTGGATGGATACCGTGAACACCAACATCCATTGCTGCGTTCTCACCATCTTCACGAATCTGTGTTTCTACTTCTTTCTGTGCTTTCTCTACCATTTCTTCGATTCTAGCCGGATGAATACGTCCGTCAACGATGAGTTTCTCCAGAGCCACTCTGGCGATCTCACGGCGAATCGGGTCAAAAGCAGATAAAACGACTGCTTCCGGTGTATCATCAATGATCAGATCAACACCTGTCAGTGTTTCAAGAGTACGAATGTTACGTCCTTCACGTCCGATGATTCTACCCTTCATCTCATCACTTGGAAGCTGTACAACAGAAATTGTAGTCTCTGCGACATGGTCAACTGCACATTTCTGAATTGCATTTACCACGTACTCTTTTGCTTTCTTGCCAGCTTCTTCCTTGGCTCTGTTTTCCAGTTCCTTGTACATTCTGGCAACATCAACTTTGACATCATCTTCTACACTTCTGAGTAACTCGTCTTTTGCCTGGTCGGAGGTCAGACCGGAAATTCTTTCCAGTTCCTGTACTCCTTTTTGTTCAAGTTCGTCTACTTTCTTTTCTCTTTTTTGTAACTCAGCAACTTTTGCTGTGCACTCTGCCTCACGCTTCTCTACTGCATCCGCTTTTTTATCAACCGATTCCTCTTTTGATAAAACACGTCTTTCGTATTTCTGCAGCTCGGATCTTCGTTCCTTGGTTTCCTTCTCAAGTTCATTTTTCGTTCTGAGGGATTCTTCCTTTACTTCCAATAAAGCTTCTCTCTTCTTCGTCTCAGCAGTTTTTAAAGCTTCATCTATGATGCGTCTTGCTCTGTCTTCTGCTGTGCCAACAACTTCAGCATCTTTTTTAGCTTTGTTGTTAACCGCAACCTTGCAAGTAAGAGGAACCGCAATAAGCAGTGCGACCGCTACAGCGACAATTGCTACAATAATTGTAATTGCCACAGGAGCACCTCCTTATTTAGTTTTCATTGTACAAATACAACAATACAAGTTTAGCTGTTTTTAGGATTTATGTCAAGTTTTTCTACATAATTTTTAACTCATAACTGTTCAGGTACAGAACCATTATGAGATATCCATTTCTTCCAATACGGAAAAAATATCTCCGGAGCGAAAACCACGTCGTGCCAGATACCCATACAGCCGTCTCATTTCCCTCTCATCAAGGCTGCTACCTGGAGCATATTTCTTCTCTACCATCTGCCGAAGGAGTTTCCTTTCATCCGGCATCTCCAGTTCTGCCGCTTCGTCCCATGCACTCTGGATCGTCTGACGGTCAATCCCTTTCTGCTGTAATTCCTGGAATATCTTCTGGTGACTCTTGTCATGAATCCTGTACATAATATAATTCGTCGCATATCTCGCATCATTTACATATCCATAATCCTTCACATATGCGACAGCATCTGCTGCCAGAGCTTCCGAAAAGCCGGCACGGAGAAGCCGATCATATAATCCCTTCTCCGTGCGGTCCATATGTTCCAGAAGCTTCAGTGCTTTCTTACGAACTTCTTTCTGCTGCTGTTCCATATCTGTCATTCAATTATTCCTGCTCTTCTTCTGCATCCTGCGCTGCCGGATTCTGCTGTGCAGCCTCCTCTTCTGGAAGAAGATGATACTGGATTCTTACCTGTTTTTCGATTTCTTCACAGATTTCCGGATGATCTTTCAGGAAAATCTTCACATTCTCTCTTCCCTGTCCGATACGCTCTCCATTGTAAGAGTACCATGCACCACTCTTATTCACCACATTGCATTCTGATGCAAGATCAAGAATCTCACCTTCTCTGGAAATGCCAGTACCAAACATAATATCAAACTCAGCCTGTTTGAACGGCGGAGCAACTTTATTCTTAACAACTTTGACCTTGACATGGTTACCAACCATCTCGCCACCCTGCTTCAGGGTTTCTGTTCTTCTGACATCAAGACGTACAGAAGCATAGAACTTCAGAGCTCGTCCACCGGTCGTTGTCTCCGGATTACCAAACATAACGCCAACTTTCTCACGAAGCTGGTTGATAAAAATAACCACACAGTTGGATCTGCTGATCGCTGCAGTCAGTTTTCTCAAAGCCTGCGACATCAGACGGGCATGCAGTCCAACATGGCTGTCTCCCATATCACCCTCGATCTCCGCCTTCGGAACAAGCGCCGCAACAGAGTCCACGATTACAATATCAACAGCCCCTGAACGAACCATTGTCTCAGTGATCTCCAGAGCCTGCTCACCATTATCCGGCTGTGAAATATATAAATTGTCAATATCAACACCGATATTCTTTGCATACACCGGATCAAGTGCATGTTCTGCATCAATAAATCCGGCAATTCCGCCTCTCTTCTGCACCTCAGCTACCATATGTAATGCAACCGTTGTCTTACCACTGGATTCAGGTCCGTAGATCTCCACGATACGTCCCTTCGGCACTCCACCGACTCCAAGCGCAATATCCAGTCCAAGAGAGCCTGTCGGAACCGCTTCTACTACCATATTAGAACTGGAATCCCCAAGCTTCATTACAGATCCTTTACCGTACTGCTTCTCAATATGTCCAAGAGCTGCCTCCAGCGCTTTCTGCTTCTCTTCATTAATCATCTTATGGATTCTCCTTATATTTTCTTAATTTCAAACGCTCATACCAAACCTATGTTCGTGTTTTCTTCTTATATGCTATTATAAATCGTCGGCAAAGTCAAGCAAAACTTTTCGACAAAAAGGGCACCGTTTCTGCACGGTGCCCTGCATCATATTTGGGTTTACTCCTTATTTATCACCGATCAGCCAGTTGTACATTTCTTCGTACTGTTTTGCAGAATGACTCCAGGAGAAATCTGCTGCCATGGCACGATCAACCATCTTGTTCCACTCGCGTTTATTATCGTAATATACACGTTCTGCATTGCGGACTGTTGCAAGCATTTCATGTGCATTGTAATTCGTAAAGCTGAATCCGGTACCTGTTCCTTCAAATTCATTGTACGGCTGCACTGTATCCTTCAGGCCGCCTGTCTCACGCACGATCGGAAGTGTTCCATAACGGAGACTCATCAGCTGGCTGAGCCCGCATGGTTCAAACAGAGACGGCATCAGGAATGCATCCGATGCTGCGTAGATTCTGTGTGAAAGCGGCTCATCATAATAAATCTGTGCCGATACTTTTCCATGATATTTCCAGTCAAAATGACGGAACATATTCTCATAGCGCTCTTCTCCTGTTCCAAGCACTACGATCTGTACAGCGTCCTGACAGAGTTCATCCATTACATATGCGATCAGGTCAAAGCCTTTCTGATCTGTCAGACGGGAAACGATTCCGATCAGCATCGCATTCGGGTCTTCATTCAGTCCAAGATCTTTCTGAAGCTGGATCTTATTCTTAACTTTTTCCTTACGGAAAGTCTTTGCATTGTAGTTTCTGGTAATACATTTATCTGTTTCAGGATTGAATACATCATAATCAATTCCATTGACAATACCTCGAAGATCATGTGCTCTGGCACAGAGAAGACCATCCAGACGTTCTCCATAGAACGGAGTCTTGATTTCTTCCGCATAAGTATTACTTACCGTAGTTACTGCATCAGCAAAAACAATTCCACCTTTCAGGAAGTTTGCATCTTTGTATGCTTCCAGTTTATCCGGTGCAAAATAATAATCAGAAAGTCCTGTGATTCCCTGAACAGTCTTTACATCCCATACTCCCTGGAATTTCAGATTGTGAATTGTCATAACTGTCTTGATTCCCCAGAAAAATTCATTTTGCTGGAAGGAATCATGCAGATATACCGGAACAAGACCTGTCTGCCAGTCGTGACAGTGGATCACATCCGGGCGGAAACCGATAACCGGAAGGACAGACAATACAGCCTTTGAGAAGAATGCAAATTTTTCAAGATCCCATGGGGCACTGTCATATGGCTTCGGTCCACTGAAATAATATTCATTATCGATAAAATAAAACTGGATTCCTTCGTATTCCATATGCATAATGCCAACATAGCAGTTTTTGTATCCCAGATCCATATAAAAATGAGTAATGTATTCCATTTTATCTTTCCATTCCTGTTTCATACAGGCATATTTCGGCAAGATAACACGGACATCAAAATAGCGCTTATCAAAACATTTCGGAAGTGCACCAGCTACATCGGCAAGTCCTCCTGTTTTAATAAATGGTACCGCTTCTGATGTTGCAAATAAAATTCTTTTCATCTGTAAATACCCCTCCTTGTATCTCGATGCCAGATTATTGTTATTTCGAACATCCGCTCGTTATTTTCTGACATTTCCGTCTGTGACAGACCTTTTGTTTATTATACTCCAAAACCACCTTGTTGAAAAGAGTGATTTTTGTATTCAAGGCGAATTTTATCTGCAATAAGTGCAATAAATTCAGAGTTGGTCGGTTTGCCTTTTCCTGTGCTGACCGTGTACCCAAACAGTGCATCGATCGTATCCATCTTGCCTCTGCTCCATGCAACTTCGATCGCATGACGGATAGCCCTCTCCACCCGGCTCGGAGTAGTCTGATGTTTTTTTGCAATTGTCGGATAAAGTACTTTTGTGATCGAATTCAACATTTCCATATCGTTAACAGACAGAATGATCGCATCTCTCAGATACTGATAGCCTTTTATGTGTGCCGGAACACCAATTTCATGTATAATATTCGTCACATCTGTTTCCAGATTCCGTTTTCCGTAAGGCGCCGGTTCCTCTCTCACCGCCTGTCGCACCGGTTCTCTCATTTTTCGTTCATTTCCCCTGCGTATATGTTTGATACGACTTAAGAGCACCTGTTTGTCAAAAGGTTTCAGCATATAATAATATGCACCAAGATTGAACGCATCTTCTGTATTTTTTTCCTTTCCCTCCGCCGATACTACAATAAAAGCCGGCTGTTTCTTTACTGAACTGTCATGACTGCAGTGTTCCATAACGGTAAGTCCATCCATCTTCGGCATAATGATATCCAATACAACAACATCCGGTTCTTTTTCTCTGATGATGCTGCAGATTTCTTCTCCATTGTGTGCTTTTCCGACCAAAGTCAGGTCTTTATCTTCTTCGATCATCTGACCGAGTATGTCAGCCATTCTAACGTTATCATCTGCAATCGCCACATTTAATTTTTCCATGAGGCCTTTCCCTCCTAACCAACAAAAATCTTCTTCCTTACAACAAGGACATTATAGTGGAAAGGCCTTCGCGAAATCAAGCCGAAACTGGCTGAAATACGGCATTTTCGTTCGGCCTGAATCGACTTTTTCAGATATTTTCCAGCATGTTTTCTGCAAAAATACCATATCCTCCTGTAGAATCCTGTATAAAAACATGCGTGACAGCTCCCACGAATTTTCCATTCTGAATCACCGGGCTTCCACTCATTCCCTGTACAATTCCTCCTGTCAGTTCCAGAAGTTCGGGATCTGTCACCTGAATTACAAAACTTTTATTTGTATCTTCATGATTCATGTCAATTCTTGTTATCTCAGCATCGAATTCACGTACCGTTCCATCCACACAGCACAATATGGATGCCGGCCCGATTTCCAGTTCCTGTTTGTATGCAACTTCCATCTTTCGCAATCCAAGCTCCTCCGGCAGTTCTGATAATTTTCCATAAATTCCCTGTTCACAGTTTTTTTCTATACTTCCGATTATTTTTTCCGCCTCATAATGAATCAGACCGGAAAGTTCACCCGGACTTCCGCTGCTTCCTTTCTGGATTCCAACGATCTGTGCCTGATACAGGTCACCATCATCAATATGAAGAAGCTCTCCGGTATCTACATCGCTGATTCCATGACCAAGTGCTCCGTAATTTCCATTCTGATCAACAAATGTGAGTGTCCCGATTCCCTGTGTATTATCTCTCACCCATATACCCAGCTTATACTCGCCCTTGATATCTTTTACCGGACTCAGCGACAGAGGAATCTTTTTTCCTTTTCTTATTACCTGCAACTCCACAGTATCCTGTTTCAGCTTTTCGAGATCTTCTACAAGATCTTTTTTAGTTTCAATAATTTCATCATTAAATGCAACGATATAATCTCCCGGCTCTATAATTTTTTCTGCCGGTTCCTCCGCACGGCCTTCTTCAGAAATAATCTCACCGGTATCAATTACCAGTACTCCGTCGGTTTCCATATAGATTCCGACAGTGCTTCCACTGACAAGCACTGTCGTACTGTCTGTGGGGATTACTTTGACATCTTTAAACGGTATCACTCCCAAAATTCTGCTGGATAACAGATAACTTCCATCTCCGGAAACCGTAATTGCATCATCAAAAGAAAGCAGCGGATAATCCAGTACATTCTTCACCTGCTGTTCCTGACTTTCTGTCACATAAAGCTCATCAGGAATCTTCCTGTCAAGATATCGATATCCCAGCCATATCACCGTCAGCAGATCCAGGCATATAATCCACCAGAGAAGATGTCTGTATTTTGTTCTTCTGTCCATTCTGCCACATCCTTTCTTTTGTAAAACCAAACTCTCTTCCACCAGCATTTTTACAGAAAAAAAAGAGAAGCGATCCTGTTGGATCATCCTCTCTTATTATGCTGTGAATACAGCTATTTCAGTCTTGTATTTTTATGAACCCGTGCCAATTCTTTCATTTCTTTTGCGTTTTCAAAAACTGCCTGTGTAAGTTCAGCTCCACCCAGAAGTCTGGCAAGTTCTCTCACAGAATCATCTCCTTCCAGCGGATGAATCTCCGTGATCGTTTCTGTACCCTTCTGATGTTTTTCGATTTCAAAATGTGTATCTGCCATTGCAGCAATCTGCGGAAGATGCGTAATACACAATACCTGGTGACATTTTCCGATAACTGCCATTTTTTCGGATACTTTCTGCGCTGTCCTGCCACTGATACCTGTGTCGATCTCATCAAAGATCAATGTCTCTATCTGATCTCTGTCTGCAAGAATTGCTTTTATTGCAAGCATGATCCTGGAAAGTTCACCGCCAGATACAATCCTGCCTAATGGTTTTACGCTCTCACCCGGATTGGTAGAAATTTCATATTCTATATCATCAAACCCATTATCTGTATATTCTTTTTTTCGTTGAAAATCAATATGAAACTGTACGTCCAGAAAATTCAGATCTTTCAATCCCTCAATAATCTTATCCGTAAGCATCTGGCTGTATTTTTTCCGGATAACAGAAAGTTTATCCGAAACAATTTCAAGCTGTGCTCTGCTTTTTTCTACTTCAGCTTTTGCTCTCCGGAAATTCTCCTCATATCTGTCAAGATCTTCCAGTTTTTGTTTCTGGTTGCCGCAGTATGTGTGGATTGCCTCGATTGACTGTCCATACTTTGCTTTGAGATTGTTGATCAGATCCAATCTTCTTTCTGTTTCATAAAATGTTTCTCCGTCAAAGTTCAGTTCATCCACATAAGAGGAAAGCTCTCTGTTGAAATCATTCAAAAGCCCATCGATTTCCTGAAGTGCTGATGACATGGATTTCAGCTGGCTGTCATACTCCGTGACACGCATCAGCTCTTTCACTGCATTTCCAACCGCTTCTCCGGCTCCCTGCACGGAATCATTTCCTGTCAGATCCCGCACCTCCTGCAGAGTCTCAAGAATCTTCTTCCCGTTATCCAGCTTACGGTACAGCTTTTCCAGTTCTTCATCCTCTCCCGGATTCAAATTCGCGCTTTCAATTTCTTTAATCTCAAATTCCAGAAAAGCACGCTCTCTGTTTCTCTGTTCTTCATCCATATCAAGAGACTTTAACTTTTTTAGGCTGTCACGATATGTACGATATGCACGATTCACTTTTTCTTTGACCGGATAGATTTCATCTTTACCATATGCATCCAGAATCTCCAGCTGTTTATCCTGATAAAGCAGAGACTGGTGCTCATGCTGCCCGTGTATATCCAGAAGGCAGGAAGCTACTGCTTTCATCTGTCCAACCGTGCAGGTCTCCCCATTAATCTTGTTGATACTCCTGCCATCCAGAATTTTACGTGTCAGCAATACCTGTCCTTCTTCCAGCTCAATCCCCAGTTTGCCCAGTGCTTCTTCAGCTCTTGGATTTTCTACCTGAAACAACAGCTCCACCAGTGCATATGACGCACCTTCGCGGATCATATCCTTTGCAATTCTGCTGCCCAGGATCAGCTGCATGGAACCCAGCAGAATCGATTTACCTGCTCCTGTCTCACCAGTCAGAATATTCAGTCCCGGCCCAAATTCTACTTCAATATCTTCAATAAGTGCCAGATTCTTCACATGAAGATGAACTAACATAATTTCAGAATTCCTTTCAGCTTCTCAGCAACAATTTCTGCCTGCTCTGCATCACGTGCCACACACATGACTGTATCATCTCCGGCAATACTTCCAAGAATCTCCTTCCATTTCAGGGCATCCAACGCAGCCGCCACCCCCATGGCCATTCCCGGCACAGTGCGGATCACAAGCATATTCTGACCTACATCAAGTGATGTCAGTGTATCCTGGAGAATCCTTGTGTATTTGTCTCCCAGTTCCGCAGACGGTTCTGTAAGAATCGCGTAACGGGATTTTCCATCCTTTCCTGCAACTTTCATAAGCTTCAGTGCCCGGATATCTCTGGAGACTGTAGCCTGTGTTACTTTGAATCCTGCCTCATTCAGTCTGGCAGCAAGTTCCTCCTGTGTATCAATATCATATTCCTGAATCAGTTCTATGATCTTTTCATGTCTTGCACTTTTCACTGCATTACCTCCATCACATTGTCACTGTTATTCCATCTTCTGCCGTAATACCTCTACAAAGCTTAAATGATTTAATTTCAGAATTTTCACACTGGCTGAAGCTTTTTGAATCACGATCCTGTCTCCCGTCACGATCGGAATTTCTGTATCTCCGTCAAAAGAAGCAAGCCCCTGTTCCTGAACCTGCCTGCGGCCTTCTCCCAGCTCTACTGTAATAACATCTTCCTCCGGAAAAATAATACTGCGGGTATTCAATGTATGCGGAGCGATCGGTGTCATCAGCGTCATCGCCGCATTTGGAGATACAATAGGTCCTCCACATGAAAGGCTGTAACCGGTAGAACCTGTCGGTGTGGCAATAATAATTCCATCTGCATTATACGAATTAAGATAGACATCATTCACATAATTTTTAAATCTTACAACTCGAAGGGGGCCCTCTCTGCCTATTACAATATCATTCAGTGCAATGTCCTGCCCAATGATCTTATCACCATGCCAGACTGTTCCTGTAAGCATCATTCTTTCTTCAATCTCATAGTCATCTGCGATCAGTTTATCCAGTGCAGCATGTATCGACTGTCTGTCTACTTCAGCCAGAAACCCCAGCGTCCCGAGATTGATTCCCAGCATTGGAATTTTTCTGTAAACAACATCTCTGGCAGCCTGAAGAAGTGTACCATCACCGCCCAGAACCAGAATACACTGTGTTCCCTCTGGAATCAGTTCCGGATTTGTATAATGGTATGCCCCTTCCAACTTACGTTCCGCCTGCTGAACCTGACATTTCTTTCCATTTTTTTTCAGATAAGAAACAATTTCATTTGTGATCTGAAAATCTTTATCTTTATCACTGTTTGTGATGATATAAAACTTATCCATCTCCCCTAGACCTTCCTTAATCCAGTTGACTGTGTGCCTCCTGCACTACAGCCTCAGGTGTTACTTCAAGAGAGGACTGGATCACTTCCCCTTCCGGTCTCTTTTTCAAATGAAGCAAGTATTCAATATTTCCCTCTGGTCCCTTGATCGGTGAAAACGAAAGATGGCACGGCTCCATTGCAATTGTAGACGCATAAGCGATCACTTTTTCAATGACTTCCAGGTGCACTGCCGGATCACGTACAACGCCTTTTTTCCCAACTTTTTCTCTTCCGGCTTCAAACTGCGGTTTGATCAGACAGACGATCTCTCCATCATCTGTAAGGAGGTTTCTCACTGGAAGAAGCACTTTTGTCAGAGAAATGAAAGAAACATCTATCGATGAAAACTGTGCCGGCTCCTGCAGATTTTCCGGAAGTACATAACGGATATTCGTTTTTTCCATACATACCACTCTCGGATCATTACGAAGTTTCCAGTCAAGCTGTCCATATCCGACATCGATCGAATAAACTTTTACAGCGCCATTCTGAAGCATACAGTCCGTAAATCCGCCGGTAGAAGCACCGACATCCATA